>Ga0209726_10000152_pt1 | contig 142638 bp, 127 predicted proteins | sample Subgrocontami54m_FD_187453 | JGI IMG/M metagenome (GOLD analysis project Ga0209726, IMG submission 187453) | Subsurface groundwater microbial communities from S. Glens Falls, New York, USA - GMW46 contaminated, 5.4 m (SPAdes) (version 3) | ecosystem: Environmental > Aquatic > Deep subsurface...
TCCAGGTTGGGTAGAATAATTCAATCCGCCTCCAAGAAGAATACCATTGCTTCCAGGACCCCATATTTTTTCAAATACGTTGCTGACACCACTGAGGTTTAACGAGGAGCCGGCACCAGTAGTTGCTGTTGGTGGTGCTGTTGATGGTGCTGTTGGTGATGCTGTTGATGGTGCTATTGGTGTTGCTGATGGTGTGGGTGTGGGAATGGGAGTTGGTGTTGGTGTAATGTTTTGGTTTGATGTGGCGGCTGCGTATATTGCAATATCTTTCTGAGAGTTATCAGCGTACCAAGCAAACCCGCCATAACGATGATTGGGTTGTGCGGTAAATATTACTGGCGAACCAGGATTAGTGATATTTTTAGCGATGACTGTAAGATCCTCCAAATCCCAGACTTCTATAATTGCTCCAGCAGGACCAGTTACTGATACATTAATAGAATTACTTTGGGTTAGATAGTATTGTGTCGTACTACCTTGGATAGAATACGAGGTTACAAACAAACCATCATATTGTTGTGACCAACCAACTCCAGGTTGGGTAGAATAATTCAATCCGCCTCCAAGAAGAATACCATTGCTTCCAGGACCCCATATTTTTTCAAATACGTTGCTGACACCACTGAGGTTTAACGAGGAGCCGGCACCAGTAGTTGCTTGAGAATAAACCAAATGTGTCTGTGTTAGTAAAAATACTATTGAAAATACAAACGAAATTATTAATTTTTTCATAAAAAGCTTAACTACCCACCATAGACAAACTCTACCAATAAAAAGATTTCTTCATTAATAGAAGTTTATCTATTCAATGAGAGCATACTTAGGAAAAAGATTGGACTTTTAAGATCTAGTTAAAAACTGTGGGGTTATGCTTAAGGGTTTTTACTACATAAAATGCTGCATATCAAGTAGGTCACTAAGTTAGGATGACAATTATTATTCCTTCAAATCTAAAACCCAACTCTCCTTTTAGGTTTTACTTCAGGCTCAATTAATTTTTTAATAGCATCAAAAACAATCTGAAACTGATTATCATATTTTTTCTCAAGGTCTTCTATTTTCTTTTTCAGATCTTTATTAGTCTCAATCATTTCTCGCAGTTTAGTAAAAGTGCGCATGATTTGAATATTTACATAAACAGCTCTTTTGCTTCTTAAAACACTTGAAAGCATAGCAACACCCTGTTCAGTAAAAGCATATGGTAAATAGCCTCCTAAACTTTGTTTCGATGGTATCACATTTTGTGATACCATCTCTTCCACTTCTTTTTTAGTCAGCTTGAATATAAAGTCCGGTGGAAAGTGGTCCTTATTTCTTTTAACTTGCTGTCTCAATGCAATAGGTTTGACATTATAAAGATCAGCAAGATCCCTATCTAACATTATTTTTTTACCCCGTATTAAAAATATTTTTCTTTCAACCTTTTCTGAAGGTATTAAAGAGTTGACCATATAATTCCTCACAATATATTTATTTCTAGCCTAGAACAAAACCATTTTAATCACATAAAGCTAGCTTAATCAAATACGTAACCTAGGGTTTCATAAATTTATTAGTTGATAATTATTTCTTTTCAGGATTTAAAACCAGTATATCTTTTTTGTTTATTATTATTATTTCTTCTTTAAATGAAAAAGGATCACCTTTATTTTCCAGCCAGTCTTTTGTCTGGTCTTTATAATAGGGGCTTCCAAACTGTGCTGATGTACCTAACGGCAGCTGAAAATGTGCGCTATCAGGATCATTTAAGTCTATTACAACCCTGGCAGAGGGTCCCCAGACAACTTTTAAATTGTTGTTTGTACCAAATGCACTTATTGTGTCCCTGTCTCCACCTACTTTAAGCGGACCTACATTTGTGAGAGGACTTAAAAATGGAAGAGCTTTGCTAAATGGATGCTCAATAGTAAGAACGTGATAATTGCCCCATATCCATTTTGATGGATCATCTGTTTTTGTAATTTGTTTTATTTCTCTTACTGCGTCCTCAAGTGAAATAAGCAGTAAAGTTTCGTAATTTCTTATTCCTGCCGGTAGCCAGAATTTGTTTTCATTTATGAGGATCTTTAAAAGACCCAGACTGTTAGCCCGCCATTCCTTCATATAGCTTTTTGCAAGTTCTGGACCAAGTTTACCGATAAGTATGTTTTTTAACAGATTCTCATAAGTTTTTTCAAAAATCAGTGCCTGAGGACTTGATGAATCAAGCTTAAAATCCCACTTATTAAGAAGTTGTATAACTGGCAGTAGATCAAGATTTGTCATTTTTGATTTGTAATATGCTTCAAGTATCTGAATAGTAATATAATTTGCAATCCAACTATATGAATCTTTCTGCATCTCTTTATTTGCTGCAAGATCTAAATTATCACTGCTTCGTGATAACAACGTGCTGATTCTTACTGCGCGAAATGGTGATAAAAAGTTATTTCCCAGATTGTGAGTGAAATCATGACTGACTATTTTATTGTTTGCACTGACTATATAGCCTACGTTTGGATTATATGCATGTGGGAGTTTTTCAAAAGGAATATTTCCTTTCCAGTGCTCACTACAACTGAAACCTGCTATTGGAGTATTTCCTATATCAGCTGCTCTGTGCGGAATAATACCTGCAGCCTGATAACCGATATTTCCTTTATTATCAATGTAATGAAAACTTAAGGTTGAACCATTATATTTTCTGAGTGTGTCTCTGAAATCGTTCCATGATTTTGCTTTACCTAAATTCCATATTGCACTGACTGAATCATGGTTTGTTATATCATTTATACTCCACTTTAACGCAACTGCTTTATTTCCTTCTCTGTCCAGAACTGGTCCACAGCTTGTAAGAACAGTGGTATGGGTATAAGGCTTTAGCTGGTTTTTTACTTTTATTTTTGATTTCATTACTTTTGCTTTTTCCCATTTGTTGTTAATTTTATAGTACATAGAATTTTTATTTTTAAATTCACCAACAAACAAATCCTGAACATCTGCAGACAGGCTTGTAATTCCCCAGGCAATTTTACCGTTATGTCCGATTAAAATCCCTGGAATTCCAGGGATGCTTAAACCAAGGAAATCAGTTTTTGTTGATTTGTCAACTAGGTGTACCGGGTACCAGAAAGTAGGATTTGCAAGTTCCATATGAGGATCATTTGCAAGTATTGGTAATTTATTCTTTTGATTTCCTATAACCCAACAGTTAGATCCCCAGTTAAACCCTTCCCATCTGTCTGATCCGTTTCTTAAAAAATCTGCAGCTTCTATTATTGCCTTTCTGATTTTAAAGTAAGGTGCCTGTAAAATTTCTTTTATTGCAATTTTCTGACCTGTGTTTTTCCATTTCTGTAATAAGTTTGGTTTTTTGAGAGTATATTCATCAAATACCAGATATTTTTTTGCATCGTAGTTTATTATCGGGTTACCTGGAAAGTTTTGTTCAAATAATTCTTCTGCTCTTTCAATTGGAATTTTTTGAAATATTTCCTGTCTGATTAAATCAAGCTGCCAGCTTGTATCTGTTACCTCAGCAATTTGTTTTACAATGAGCAAAGTATCAACTGGTTCCCATGGTTTTGGTTTGTAATTTAAGGCTCTAAATTCTATTGGAAGCTCATGGTTATTTTTTTCAATATATGAGTTTATTCCTTTGCTGTATGAATCAAGTATCTCCCTGGTTTCTTTGCCTGACTTTATAAATTCATTTTGAGCAATTCTTAGAAGACCTATATCCCGTGTAAACTTATCTCTGATTAATCCTTTTTTTCCAAAGATTTCAGCAAGTTCTCCTTTTGCAGCTCGTCTGGTTATATCAAGCTGAAACAGCCTGTCCTGTGCAATTAAGTAACCTTGTGTAAAAACAAGATCTCTTAAATTGTTTGCATAAACATGAGGCCTGCCGTGTTTGTCAAAATATACGGTTACCTTATCCTTAAGACCGGTTAACTTTATTTCCCCGCTTCTTTTTGGCTGGCTGTAAAGTACATATGTAAAAGTTAAAACAATAAAAACAGCTAAACTGATTACCAGGCCTGGAAATATTAGCTTCTTTGCTTGCAATTTCATTTTTTCGTTTAAGATGTTATTCTGGAGAAATCTATGTCCTTAAGAAAAATCAACTTATCTAATTTGAATTTACCCACTTTGGATACCATTACTCTTCCTGAAGCCGTTAAAGGGTTGATTAAAACCCTTAAGCTTGAAAAGAATGATGTTTACATTGTTGGAGGGTTTGTGAGAGACTTGTTACTTAAAAGAAAATCGTATGATCTTGACTTCATAGTTGTTAACAAAGATTCCTTTGAACTTACCAGCAATCTGGCTTCCCAGCTGAATGGAAGCTGGTTTGTGCTGGATGATGAAACCAAAACTACCAGACTTGTACTTAAGGATGAAAACTCTCTTAAATATACTTTTGATTTTACCCCTGTTTCTGATGCTTTGCTTGAAAATGATTTTGCCAGAAGGGATTTTACAGTTAATACTTTTGCCATTAATCTTAAAAATCCTGATTTTGTTGAAGACAGGTTTTCTGCTTTTGATGATTTAAAAGAAAAAATTCTTATCAGAGCTGTGGATCTGAAGAATTTGCTTGATGATCCCATTAGATTTTTAAGAGCATTCAGGTTTTCAGCAATTTTAAATGGCGCAATTGAGAGTAAAACATATGATTTTATAAAAAATAATTTAACTTACTTTAATCAGGAAATTGCTTCAGAAAGAATTGCTTCTGAATTGTGGAAAATATTTGACTATGATTTATCTTTTAAAACCATTATTAAAATTTCAGATTCAGGTTTGCTTGAGAAAATATTTCCTGAGCTTTCGCCCATGAGAAAAGTACCCCCAAATATTTATCATCACTTATGGCTTTATGATCATTCACTTGAGCTTGTAAAAACATGTGAGGAGAAATTTGTTTCTGTTCCTGACTGGGTGGCAAATGAGTTACTTGAACAGTTCAGCAGTGCTGAATCACCAAGAAAAATCGGAATTGTTAAATTTGCCTGTATGTTACATGATTTAGGAAAGCCAGGAACTTGGGAGATTAAAAAAATAAATGGCGAAGAGAAGCACACTTTTTACGGGCATGACAAACTGGGAGAAGAAATTACAGCCAAAATTTGTGAAAGACTGAAACTGAGTAATTCAATCAGAGACTCAGCAAAGAAACTTGTAAGATATCATCTTAGACCTTTTCAGCTGAGTCAGAATAATGCACCAATTACAGAACGTGCATTATACAGATTTTTTAGGGATACTGACAGTGATACTACAATGCTTCTTATGCTAGCTATGGCTGATTTATATGCAACAGTAGGACCTAAAGTAACTGACAGTGACTTAAAAACAGGTGAGAAACTAATATTATATCTTTTTGAAGAGTACAGAAAATATAGAACAGAAACTGAAGAAACTGCCAGTAAGCCTAAACTTCTTGATGGTAATGAAATAATGAAAATTACAGGATTAAAACCCTCACCTGAAATAGGTCTTATTTTAAAAGATCTGGATGAAGCAATTGCAGTAGGGGAAATTAAAACAAAAGAACAAGCAGTCCATTGGCTGAAAGAAAAGATAGGCAGATAATTATTTTTATTATTATAAAGAAGCTTTTGCCCTGTCAGCAGCTCTTCGGCTAATTTCGTTTGTATTTATAACCCTAATCATTTCTTTTAAAACTTCAATACCTTTTACAAGCTGTAGGTCTTTTCCGTCGTCTGGTTTTCTTTTAGACGGGAGATTGTTTGGATCTGAAAACCACGGACCTTTGCTTGCTTTGTAATCTTCTATAGTAAGTTTTACATCATAATCTGGTTTTATTCCAAGCTGGTTAATATCTACTTTTGCTGGCGTCAGATATTTTGCAATTGTGACATTTACCCCGGATCCATCATCAAGCTTATTTATGCCCTGTACAAGTCCTTTACCAAAGGTTTTACTGCCTACTACTTTTGCTCTTTGATTGTCCTTAAGCGCACCGCTGAAAATTTCACTTGCACTTGCACTATTTTCATTTACAAGAACTACTATTGGTTTGATTGTAATAATTTTATCATCTGCAGTTAGTGACTGTATGTATCCGTCTTTGTCGACAGTACTGACAATTACACCCTGTTCCAGGAACATGTCTGATATTTCTATTGCATTAGTCAGGAGTCCTCCTGGATTGTCTCTCAGGTCAATTAAAAGTCCGTCAGCTTTTGATAACTGACTTAGGGCATCTTTCATTTCCTTTGATGCTTCCTGGGAAATAAAACTATTTAGTCTTATATATCCAAGATTCTTCTTCAGAAATCTTGCATGTCCTTTTGCAATTGCTTTAATTGGAATTTCTGCTCTTGTTATTATTTTTTTAAGTGAGTCTTTTCCCCGTCCTATTGTAAGTGTTACTTCTGTACCGATTGGACCTTTAATTTGTGTGGCAGCTTCTTCAACAGAGATTCCTTTTGTAGGTTCACCATTTATTTCTGTAATTTCATCACCAGGAATAAGTCCTGCTTTATGGGCAGGTGTTCCGTCAATCGGGGCAATTACAATTAGTCTCTGGCTTTTATCCAGCCCAATCTGAATCCCAATCCCTGTAAGCTTTGCATTAATTGCCTGCTTTTCATCATCAAAATCTTTTTTGCTTAGAAATCTTGTATATCTATCACCAAGACTTACAAGCATGGTCTCAATACCTTTGTGTGCATCATCTAACGTTTTAAGTTTTCCTCTGTACCTGTCTCTCCAGATATTCCAGTCTTGACCGTTAAAAGTTTGATCTACATAATCTTTTTTAATTAATTCCCAGACTCTGCTATAAAGTTTTTCAGGGCTAATGTTGTCTTCATCAGCTTTAACTGCAGATGCTACAAGTGAGTCTGCTCCAATTACTGTATTTGATTCTTTGAATACACTTCCTGAAAGTATAATTAGAGAAAAAATTACAAGTGCAAAAATATTTGCTTTAATTAGTGTTTTTGTTTCCTGACTCATTTTCATTTATATATAATTTCCCCAAATTTCCAAAATCCGTTTTGTTTATATACTATTTGTACATTAAATACTAACAAATTCTGTAATCTTGACTCTTTCTTTAGGAATATACCCTTAAAGATAAGGGTAATAAATAAAGGTTATTAAAAGGTAAAAATAATATGCTTAAAAGAAGATATTTCTAGAGCATATACAGTCAAAAAGCCCCTGAATAAGGGTTTTTCAAGCCATTATCATGCAACATTGCTTATAAACCTATATTTGCTTAAGGCTCTCTTAAGCTCAACTACTTTGCTCCAGTCAATGTTTCCTTCCCTGTTTTCTCTCTCTTCTCTTTCGGTTGATGAATCAGTTTCATTTTCTTTGCACCACTTTATTACTTCATGAAGATCCTCAGGGAACTTTGGATAAAATATTGGGAGTTTAAGAGTTTCTGCAATTTCAATTTCATGCTTGGCCCCGTTTGATGTTTCCCATCCTGGTATTGCAATTAATGCATCTGCAACTCTGATTAGAAATTCTGAATCCAGATCATAATAATATCTTTGAATATCTGTTACAGATTTATTTTGTAGTTCAACATTATGAACATGTGGACAGCAGAAACCAATGCCATTATTAGCTAACGTTTCAGCATATTTCTTTGCTTCGGTTATATTTTTTTCAACTGTTGCTTTAATGTTTGTCTGTGTTGCATTACCAACAACAGGGCCAGATATGTAAACAATTTTCATATCGCTTGTACTTTAATTTCTATCCTTGAAAGTAGATTATATCTAACTTGTATTTCGCCTATGTAATTTATTAGTATGACTTCCCTTACATCTGTTAAAATCAGCTACCGAACTTTATTTGCAAGTTGGCCGCATGCTGCATTGATGTCTATTCCTCTTTCATGCCTTATGGTTACTTTTTTACGACTTGTTTTTTCAAGAACTTCTTTAAATTTGTTAATTTTGTTCATTGGGGATCTTGAAAGTTCAACACCCGATAATGAATCGATGGGATTATAAGGAATTAAATTAATATGGCAGTGAAGATCTCTGATTAGGTCTGCAAGCTGTTTTGCCTTATCAATCTGATCATTTATTCCCTCAAGCATTACATACTCAATTGTTATTCTTCTTTTTGTAGCGTTGTAGTAATAATGTAGACTTCCCATTAACTCATCCATTTTATATTTTCTGGCAACTGGTACAAGAATCTCTCTGGTTTTTTGATCCGGGGCGTGGAGTGAAACAGCAAGTGTAATCTGAAGTTTTTCATCTGCAAGCTTTTTAATCTGTGGTGGTATTCCACTTGTTGAAAGTGTAATGTGTCTGGCACCTATTCCTACAGAATCTTTTACCAAATGAATTGCTTTTAAAACCTCATTGTAATTTAACAATGGTTCGCCTTGTCCCATAAAAACCACATTGCTGATTCTTTCTTTAGTATCTCTCTGCATCCCCAGAATTTGATCCACAATTTCATTTGCATTTAAATTCTTTTTAAAACCAACTGTTCCTGTTGCACAGAAGGGACAGCCTATTGCGCACCCAGCCTGGGAGCTTATACATGCGCTGTAAGAGTCATGGCCCTCCATAAACATTCTTACTGATTCTATTAAGTTGCCATCATTCATTCTCCAGAGATATTTTATTGTTTTATCTTTGCTTAACTGCTTTTCTGACAGGGTCAAAGGGCTTAAGATATAGTTTTCTTTCAGATATTGTCTTTCTTTTAAATTAAGGTCTGTCATTTCATCAAAACTACTAACCCATTTCTTATAAATCCAGCTGTATATTTGGTTTCCCTTAAAAGAAGGCCATCCAACGTGTTTAGTAAGACTAGTAAACTCAGCTTCTGAAAGCCCTGATAAAGCTCTTTTTATAATGGTTTGGTGTTCATTATTTTCCATAGATGAGTATTATAAGCCCTGCAAACAGTAAGTACCAAGGTTTCTAATAAATGCTTAAGTATTCAGGCTTTTGTCTGGTTGTCATAAATCTGCTAGTTTTGGTGTTATGTTTATTTTATTTGCTTGAGAAAGATGATAAAAATGTTCTGTGTATGAAAAAATTTAAGCTATTTATAAGCACAAAAATAATTGTTCTTTTTTGTTGCCATTTATTTTTAGTTTCTTTTTTAAGTAAATCTTTTGCTGCAGACTTTATTGTTCCGAATTCAAGTGGTGAGCCTGTAGTAATTGACATTTCGTCTTTAAATACCACGTCAAGTATTGATGTCTCTGTCGGGGAGTTTACAAATCAGCCAAGACCGTACAGGGGGGATAACACAAAGTCACTTGTTTTGTTTCCACCTGCTGCCTCAAATTCTGAGAGAACAATACAGTTAAGTTCCGGTAGTTCAGTAATAACAAAGACAGTAAGTTACAGACCCTCACTGCAGGGAAATCTGAAATTATCTGTTCTTCCGTCACTTGTAAGCGGAAGAGGTGGTAATTCTGTTACAAAGATTTCAGACGGGAGAATTGTGCTTATAGGCGGGAGTAAGTCTTTAGCCAGAGATCCTCTAAACACAGTTGAAATATTTGATCCTGAATCAGGAAGGACATCACGTTTGAAGACTGCAGACGGACTTAAAGATTCAAAATTAAAAACTCCACGAAGCCAGCATACTGCAACATATCTTGGAATAAGTGATGTACCAGTAGGTATGATTACAGGTCCGGTTGAGCAGATTCTTGTAATAGGAGGCTTTTCAGAAAAAGGTGCCTTAAAAAAAACAATAGAAATTGTTGAAATAAAAACCGGAACTAATGAGGGAATAAGCACGTTGCTCAGTGGTAAAAAAGCTACTCTTAAAAAAGCAAGAATATTTCACACTGCAAGCCTTCTTCCTGATGGAAAGGTTTTAATAATCGGAGGACAAGGGCGGATAAACCAGGCCAACCTTGGAGCATTAAACAGTATTGAAATCTTTGATCCTGTCACAAGATCAGTTTCACCATCATCGATTACTTTAAATACCTCCAGGCTTCTGCATACTGCAACATTACTTCAAAATGGAAATATTCTTATTGCGGGTGGTTTTACAAATGAAAAAAGTGATGATTTTGGATCTGGTCCTGCAACTGAAATAGCAGAACTTATAAATGTATCTGATTTATCAATTAAAAAAGTCGGTTCATTTTTTGATGATGAAGGAATCGGAGGACATTCTGCTACTTTACTTACAAATGGACTTGTTTTAATAACAGGTGGTGCAGCAGATTTCTTTGCAAGTGGATCAGGAGACAAAGCTGAAGGTATTACCAAAGGGACGTTTCAGTTCTATAATCCTGATAATGAAACTTTTAATCTGGTTCAGACAAACTTAGGCGGGAATCTGGAGCTTCAGTCTTCAAGATTTCTTCATAGTTCTGTTCTGCTTCCAAATGGAAGCGTTGCGGTAGTTGGCGGGTTAAATATTAAAGCTGCTACAAATTCAGCAAATCTTATAAGCACCCCGGTTTCTTCTATAGAAGTTATTGAACCAAACATAATAAATTTTTCAGGAAATAATCTTAGGGCAGATAAAGAACTAAACATAGAATCTTCTGTGGGCAGGATTCAGCCATCTGTTGCATTAATTACCCCGAAAGATAAGACCCGTGGATTTCTGGCGTCTGATGATTCTGCTAATTTTGTAAACAGTGCTTTGTATATAACAGGAGGCTTTTCAAATGGTTTTGGAAAACTCCCTACAAAAATTTCTGAATTAATTCAAATAGATTCAAACAGCACAGTTGAGGGCAGGAGAATGAAACTTACCCCCGAAGCATTAATTCGAGGTGGATTTTTAGGGCAGTTATTGTTACAGGTGGATAAATTTTCCCAGGTTCCATCTGTACAAGTTGAACCACAGACAGTTAATCTGTCAGTTTCAAATAATTTTATGGCTGATATTAAGGTAACATCTTCAAATAATGAGTTAGTGCTACTTAAAACAGAAAGTTCAGATCCTAATGGCTCTGTTGTTGTAAGCCCAGCACTTTTCCAGAGTGGTGAGGTGATAAATATAAGCCGCAAGGACAGTTCTGTTCAGGGTGAATTTGAAATCTCAATCCTGACTGCAGATAGCTCAAAAGACTTTATTGAAGCAAAAGTAAAAGTAAATATCTCTGAAAGCTCAAAACCTTTTTTGTCTACTGTACCTCAACACGGTGTTTCTCTTAGTACTCAGGATGGAAGTAGTACTCAGAAAATTCAGCTTAAGGTTCTTTCCCAGGATGGAAAGCAAGAAATAACCACCATTTCAAAATCTACACAGGTTACAGCAATGATTGGTGATTCAGAGGTTGCTAATCTTGGTGGTACTGGGATTTCATCGGTTACCGGCACACTTTCTACACAGTTTAGTGTAAATGCCATAAAACCTGGTAAGACAAGTCTTGATTTTACTATTAATTTCCCGGATGTTTTATCTGTTTCACTTCCGCTTGAAGTTGCTGGTACACCATCATTTTCAGACAACCCCATTGATTTAGATGTTTTAAGTACACTTCAGGATAGCGGTATTGAAATTAATTCTGTAGGGAAAATTGATCCAACCTTAATATCATTTGATGATGTAAACATTTCTGTAGCATCACCTTTATTTCCTTTCTATGTTCCTGTAAATTTTCAAAGCTCTGTTGATAACTCATCAATCACTGGTATTTTTACTATCAGATCTATCTATGGACTTGATTTAGCAACTGCGCAGCCACGAACTCTCTTAAATGCAATGGGGACGGATTTTAGGGAATTAATCGGTACAGATATTCCTCATATTGGCGGGTTTGTTTCTGCGGATTCTTTTAAAAAACCAGTTGCTGTTATTGCATCTAGTGATGGAATTAGAACACTGAATTATGAAAGTTCTGTCAGTGAAAAACTTACCGGACAGTTTAACATGATTAGTAATCTTTCAGATATCAGCGATTTGGATCTTCTTGAAATCGGGGGTAGTACAAAATTTACAAAAGTATCCCTCTTAAGAGGTTCAAAAGTTACTGTTATTAATGCTGATGATGGACAGGAAGATATATCTGTAAATCTTTCAGGTAATGGTTTTGAACAGGAACTTGTAACGGTTGATAATCAGCCTGCATCAGTTGTCTCTGTTGGCTCTTCAGGTGTTGATCTTATTTTTCCTCTTTTAAGTACTGAACCCAGAGTAGTAAATTTTAAACTTACAGGAAATACAAAAAATATTGCAGTGGTTGAAACACTTGATAAGGTAACTGGTCCGTTTCTTGTTGCTTATGATGGTGTTGGCACTTTATCAATAGTTAATTTGCTTGATGTTGACTCTCAGATAAAAGTAATAAATGTAAATAGTGAGAAAATTACAAAAATAGCATATGCTGGCAGATATAAAGTAAATGGCAAACCTGTTGATGTGCTTGTTGCATCAACACAAAGGGGGATTTTACTTTTTGATCTAAATAATCTTACAAGTATTCCTGTAAATGAAGATTTAAAAATAAAAAATGAGATTGAAGATTTAATTATTATTGATGGAGTAGTTTATCTTGCACTTGGAACAAGTGGTGTTGTCGGACTGAATGTCGGGGGTCTTATTGATTTTGGTGATAATAACTCTGCACAAGTGGTACAAATTAAAAAAATAAACCTGAAAGTAGTAAAATCCAGTGGAAAAGAAGATATTATTTCGAAACCTCTTAATGCAAAATTTCTAGCTGATTCAAAACCGTTTTTACTGGTAAGCGGTGAAAAAAACGATCTTTCTGTTATAAGAATTTCACCTTAAAGTCAGAATGTTTTTATGAAGTAATTTTTTCTATAACCTTTGTATCCAAAAGCAGTTTTTTGATAAATCTTGCTTTTTTATTGAACTCTTTAAATGAAAGAACAGGATTGCTTCCTATCTTTGGAATATCAATTTTTAATTCTGCCCAGGATTTACATCCACCATATTCAGGGGAATTTGTAATTAGTATCGGATCAGTCAAAGTATAAACTCTTAATAAAAGTATTTTACCTTTATGATTCGGATACAGATTCCATGATGAAACCAGGTGATCGTTTGAATTTACAAGCTGATTTGAGACATAAATCAATTCTTCAAGATTATTGATTTCAAATTCTTCATATAGTTCAGCCCAGTACTTTATTTTTAACTGATTGTCCTTATTTGAAATGGTTTTGTTAGCTAATAGATCCCAGAATTCTTTTTTAATTTTATCTGTGGTTTGATGTGTAAAGGTTGGGAAAAGAATGAACTGTTCATGACTTGATTCAAATCTTTCAAAAGGAACTGTTACAGAGGGAGTATCTTCAAGCCCCCCCTTACGCCATACAGCTATTGCTGATCCATTCCCTAATGCTTCAATTACAGTGTTCCATTCTTTTAATGCATATCTCATATTTTTAGATACCTGCCTGAATAAAATTTAACTTACAGATTATATTACTATATTTGTCTCTTTCGTACATTAGAATTCTCTAATGTAAAATCTTAACCATTTTATCTTTGTTGGATAAAAAATAGTTATTTTATTTAAGGTTAAAAAAAATAGTTAATTAACCAATGGATGAACCTGTTAACTTTTCTGAGTTCTTAGTGGTTTTAATTAAATCAATAATTGCCTTAACCAGTTTTGTTATTCCTTCTTCAAGTTCTGCTGGTCCTTTGCCAAGCATATAAGCAGGTGTAGTAACCACCAGGTTTTTATTATCAATTACTATTTCATCAACTTTTTTACTTATATGTTTTGCCCCCATTTTTTCAAGCTTTGATGCAGTTTCTTGATCATTGCCAATAGTGATTTCTACCTTTTCATTTCCAAAGAGTTTACCAATTATATTTGGTGCTATGCAGATTGCACCAATTGGTTTTCTTAGCTTATGAATTTTAATTAAAAAATCTTCAACCTCGGGAAGTATGATGGCTTTTTCTCCATCACTTCCAAAAGAACTGAGATTACATGCAGCTCCAAATCCCCCTGGCAGTATTACTGCATCAAGCTCAGATGGATTTATGTCTTTTATATTTTTTATGTTACCGCGTGCAATTCTTGCTGATTCAATAAGCATGTTTCTTTTCTCATTCATAGGACTGTTTGTCAGATGATTTATTACCTGATTTTGATTTTTATCCGGAGCCATGCAGATTGCTTGTGCTTTTTCCTTGTCAATGGCCATTAAAGTTATAACTGATTCATGAATCTCAGATCCGTCCATTACTCCGCAACCGCTTAAAAGAACACCAATTTTATGCATAGTGAGATACCCCCAGTGAAAAAACATTTTATCATTGCTTAACCAGATGTTGATTTTAATATGGGTTTACTTCAGGGGTTTCATGAAGTGTTACTAATAACGCTCTTTCTATTATTTGTTTATTATTTTTCAGGTCTATTAGGGCACTCCCTTTATCATAATAAAAGCTTTAACAAAAAGAGGACAACACTAAATTTGATTTAAATAAATTAATTAAGTTTCTCTTTTTAATAAAAGGCAGAACGGGTAAAAATCTTATAATCCTTTCTTTAATTGCTTTTACCTTTAATTACTAAAAACTAATCCACTTAAATGAAATGTTTTTCATTTAACAAGAATGATTTTTTGCTACTGCTTGTAGCCTATGACACAACGTATATTCTGACTAAATCATTTACTGACTTTATGGACAGTATCTGCCTCAAGATTGCATTATTAATGCTCTTTATTGTAATGTTTTTTATGACTATATTTGATACTAAGCATAAAAAACAATCCGATGAACTGGAGAGCAGAGACACAGAGATAAAAATAAAAAATCAGATTGGCACTGAATATCGCAGAACCTACTTTCTAAAGAAAATAAAAAACCTTGTTTTAAGAACAAGTATGCTACCCCCTAAGGAGGATTTTTCTACTAAAGACCCCAATTATAAAGTACACATGTTCTATCTGAATAGGACTGACACCAGTGGGTTACCAGATCTAAGAAACTAGGCCAGCACTAAGGGTCATAGCTTCGTTTAAACAGTCGATGGGTTAAAAATAAATAAGGGTGAGAATAATGATTGTAGGGAGAAAATAGTTTCATGACCCTGAATGAATTTAAAACAGGAACCCATAAAAGGAAAATTGTCTTTGAAAGAAGCAGCAAAAAATCTGTCTGCCGTACTTCATTTACGGACAGGAAAATCGGTGTCTGTGATTCAAAAGAAACTAATGTATTAAAAGATAGAGATCAGTTAATAAGAAAATATGCATATTTGGTTAACTGGATTGTAAACAGAATGCCGGTTTCATCTATGGATGGAATTGATAAAAATGATTTGATTGGTTATGGCACTATAGGTTTAATAGAAGCTGTTGACAGATTTGATACTTCAAAAGGTACAAGCTTTGAATCGTTTGCAATCACAAGGGTAAGAGGTTCAATATATGATCATCTTAGATCCTCAGACTGGCTTACAAGAGGAGCAAGAAAGAGGGTAAAAAACCTTATTAAGGCTACAAATATTCTGGAAAGTAAGCTCGGCAGGTACCCTGACAATAAAGAACTTGCTGCTGAACTTTCAATTTCCCCGGAAGAATTGAGGGGAATTCAACATGAAGCACAGATAGGAATATTTTCACTTGATGAACCTCGTGAATCTTCATATGAAGACAGTAATCCTCTTGTTGAAAGTATTTCCAGTGGTACAACGTCATTGCTTGATAATCTTGAAGAAACTGAATTAAGAGAAAGATTAGCTAAGGCTATAGCAGCATTGCCTGAAAGGGAACAAGCTGTCGTAGGACTTTATCATTATAAAAAACTAACTTTTAAAGAAATTGCTGAAGTTATGGACTTTTCCGAGTCAAGAGCAAGTCAGGTACATGCAAGAGCAATTTCATTGCTTAAATCAAAAATGCTCAAAGATTAATTTTAGAAATTGAAACCTAAAGTATCTGTTTTTTGAAACAACTTGTTTTAAAATCTGTGTTTGTATGAAAACACATGAGGATATTTTTCTGCTTTTATCTCTTCTTACAGATATTTATGTTGATAAAGCATTTATAAAAAAAATAAGCTCCTTATTTAATATAAGTGAGGTATTCTGTGCTGATAAAAGTTCATGGAAAAACAATCTTAAACACCAAGAGATTGATAAAGTTGAATTATTAAAACACGCTATAAGCAATATTAATATTAATGAATTAAAAAAGAAATTAAACAATCTCCAGATTAATTTTATCCATCTGAATGATTCCAGATACCCTGAAAAACTTAAAGAAATCCACGATCCTCCTGTTGGACTTTTTTGTAAGGGAAATATTGATATTTTAAACCAGAGTAAATTTATTTCAATAGTAGGTACACGAAAATCTACTTCTTATGGAGAGGTAACTGCTAAAAGAATCGCATATTCTTTTGCTAAAAGAGGCTTAATAGTGGTAAGTGGTCTTGCAGACGGCATAGATGCATTTGCTCACAAAGGTGCTCTTGATTCAGGAAAAACAATTGCTGTTCTTGGAACCGGAGTCGATATAATATTTCCACTGGCAAATAAAAAATTGTATGAAGATATTCTTGATAAAAACAGCCTGCTGGTTTCTGAGTATCCACCAGGAACAGCAGGATTGCCATGGAATTTCCCTCAGAGAAACAGAATTATAAGTGGTTTAAGTGATGCAGTAGTAGTTATAGAAGGGGATATAGATAGCGGAGCAATTATAACTGCCCGTTTTGCAATTAAACATGACAGACTGCTTTTTGCATTGCCTGGACCTGTTGATTCAAGAGTATCTAATGGACCAAATGCTCTGATCAAGTCAGGGGTGGCAGAACTTCTTATCTCTGAAAATGACATATTAGAAAAAATTGGTGAACCTGTTCAGAAGAGTATTAAATTTGAAAACTATGAAATTGACGAAAATTTAACTAAAGAACAAAAAGAACTTATGTCTGTATTTTCATCTGTATCAGTTACAGTTGAAGATTTAATCCAGAAAACAAGCATGGATTTAAGTAGCCTTAGTGTAAATCTGTCAATCCTGGAATTACAGGGACATATTGAAAAAAGTTTTGATGGGGGATTTGTCAGAAAGAAATAGTCAGGTTATTTTTCTTTTGTTTCACCAGAATAGATTGCTGTAATGTGTTGCATTTTTTTAAACGCTTCGTCGCATCTTCGTTCTTTTTGTTTTTTGCTTTAGGAACTACGATGACGACTTGCTATTTTGCTGTCTAGCTTCACGATGCTCAGGCTTTCTGAACACGAAAGCCTTCGCTTGTCTTGTTCTCTTGCTTTTCTATTTCTTTATTTAATTTCAGCCAAAGTCCATATTCAATACTATCTGTTATAGCAAGCCATGTAGCATCTATAATATTTGCGCTGACTCCTACAGTGTTCCATGTGGTATTACCATCCGAACTTTCTACAAGTACACGTGTTTTTGCAGCAGATCCATCATGCCCATCCAGAATCCTTACCTTAAAATCCACCAGCTTAAATTCTTTTATTGCAGGGTAATAATGGTTCAGTGCTTTTCTAAGTGCATTATCAATTGCATTCCCTGGACCCACGCCAAGACTTGCAGTATGAAATACCTCACCTTTTACCTTAAGTCTTACTGTTGCTTCTGCCAGTTGTTTTGAACTGACAATAACCCTGTAATCAATTAATTCAAAAAACTTTGGTCTCTGGTTTAAAAGTTCAAGAAGAATAAGAACAAAACTTGCTTCTGCTCCTTCAAACTGATAACCTTTATACTCCAGTTCTTTTACTTTTTTTACCAGATCCTTCGCTGTTTCTTTCGGTGTATGACCTAGATCAATCATATATTTTTCAGCAAATGTAACAATATTTGATATACCCGCCTGTTCACTCACAACAATTCTGTTTGTATTTCCTATAATCTCTGGATTTATATGTTCGTAAGTTTTTGAGTCTTTGTTTACTGCGCTTGCATGAAGCCCTGCTTTGTGTGTGAATGCACATGTACCTACGAAAGGCTGTTGCTCATTAGGATTTAAGTTTAAGATATCAGAAATCTGCCTGGATATATGTGTTAATTTTTTTAATCCACCTTCAGGCAAAACTTTTGTGTTGTACTTTAATTCAAGATTTGGAATTATTGAAACAAGATTTGCATTCCCGCATCTTTCCCCAATACCATTTATAGTTCCCTGGATTTGTCTTGCACCTGCTTTAAAAGCAGTAAGTGAATTACTAACAGCCAGTTCGCTGTCATTATGCACATGTATTCCTATAACTGTTTTATTTCCTGTAGCTTGAACAGCTTTTGAAACAAATTCTTTTATTTCTTCTGGCATGGATCCGCCATTTGTATCACAAAGTACTATTCCATCTGCTCCTGCATCTGCTGCACACTTAATTACTTCCAATGTGTACTCAGGATTAGCTTTCATCCCATCGAAAAAATGCTCTGCGTCAAAAAATACTTTTTTGTTTTGTGATTTTAAATATTCAATACTTTCCTGAATCATTTTCAAATTTTCTTCTTTACTGATATTTAGTGCTATATCTACATGTAGTTCTGAGCTCTTGCCGACTATGGTTATGTATTCAGTCTTTGCTTTAATAACAGCATTCAATACAGGATCGCTTTGAACTTTTGAATTTGCTCTTCTTGTACTTCCAAATGCAACAAGCTTTGAATGTTTTAGTCCTAGTGAAGCAGCTTTTTTAAAAAATTCTTCATCTTTTGGATTTGAACCAGGCCACCCGCCTTCAATAAAATCAATTCCAAGTTCATCCAGTAGATAGCATATTTTTAATTTGTCATCCACAGAGAGAGAAATTCCTCTCATCTGTGCGCCATCCCGCAATGTTGTGTCATAAATCTGAGTATCCATACTCATAGTTTATATATGATAAATCGTTATGACGACTTTTTATAGGAATTTAGTTTGTTTTAATCATTGATAGAATATTATTTGCTTCTTGTCCGAGTGGCGGAATTGGTATACGCGCACGTTTGAGGGGCGTGTGGGCAACCTTAAGGGTTCGAGTCCCTTCTCGGACAGTTTTTATTTTCTCTTTCTGGCTTTGGGATCTCTATAATGACCATCTAGAGGAACTCCTCTTACTCTTCTTGCTTTTTGATCCAGCATGTTAGCTGTTACTGTTGATTGAGTTGTATTAATAGTGCTTAAGGTAAATCTTTCATTGAAGATTCTTTCAATAGCAGAGAGACTTTCAGAAAGTTGCAGCTTATTAACTTCAATACCAGCTTCTCTTAACTTGGGTATTAAATCTTCTTCTCTAATCACATTGTTACCGTTAGCAAGCTCCTGGCATATTTTATAAATCCTGTAATCTTTTTCAGTTGTTCCTATAACAGTTTCCAGTATGTGGCTGACTGTATCTTCTGTTATGCCTAATCCCTGACAGGATTGCTTAGGGATAATACCTTTATAGACTACATCTTTAAATCTGGTATATTCTTTTGGAGCAAATCTTGCTCTTGCAGCAACCTCATCTTTAACCTGGTCAAATAAATCAATTGAAAACTCTCTGCCTGTGAATTTTTCCAGTGTTTTTAATTCACCTATTAATGAAATAAGATCTGTCTCTGCTCCAGTTTGTGTGGCTATTTCATCTAAAAGGGCTCTTGTGGAGGCTTTATCACTGTTACCTCTTACTCTGGAATAGCACCATGCTGTTTTTAGGGTATGTTCATTAATTCCATCTGCTTCCTGTAGTGCATGAGCTAATTTTGCTAGTTTTGTTCTCCTTATGTCAAGGAACGTTCTTGCATCAGAAATAATTTTCCCAGGTTCAAGAAATTTTCCCAGTTCGTCTTGTATCATGAAAGCATATTGGTCAGCATTTTCACAGGCTGTAACCAGGGAATCGTCTCCATGTCTTGTTCCGAGACTCTCTCTAATAAATTCTTTTGCAAAATCTAAAGATCCAGGATCAACCTGCCATTTATGTGCCCTTTCTAATGCATCTGCACATTCCATTCTTGTAAGCTGAACATCTGTAGCCTGGTCACAAAGATTATGAGCAATTCTTGCAAATGAAGGGTCAAGACTTGCAATTCTTGAACAGTCTTTATTTGCCAGGATTCTTGTAACATAATTTAAGTTTTTCCCAGCTTCTCTTGAAATATCTTCAACAGTGATATCACTAGCTTCCGATCTTCCACTGATTCGTTTAAATGCTGCATAAACATCTGCCAGATCTTTGTCTGCCTTTGGGAAAAATTCTAATCCCTCATAACCAAAATCTCTAAGCACCCTATTTGTAACTTCTCTCAACTCCTCTATATCTACAGGACCTTTTTTAAATTTACTTTGGACTATTCCAGCTGTTGGTAATTTACCTCGTTCTAATGCTTCAAAGTATGAAATTATAAATAATTTTTCAGGTGGATTTCCGCTAAATACTGAGAGCATTTCCCTGTAATTATCTATTGTAAGTGCTTGGAGATCTTCAGCTTTAGATGCTGTTGCAGAGCCAGTAATTGCAGCAATCCTGTTGATTGCTGGTGGGACAGAAGTACCTACAGCTGATGTTGGGTTAACTGACATATAAATATTCCTTAAATATTTTTATTAATAAAAAATTTTAATAAACTATTAATTTGATACTAACAAGATGGTTGATGATTTTTCAAGATGATGAAATCTATTTAATCTTTTGCTTTAGGGTTAAGAAATTTTGTTAAGAGTTTTAACACGGTTAGCTATTTGAAAACCAGGGATTTATTTCTCTAATAGCAATTCCTATGTATTTTGCAACCGTATTATTGGCATGGTTAAGAGCTTTAACTAATACAAAAAAAGCATCTCTGGCATCAGGTCCGATTTTCCCAAGTGCATTACTAACTGCTATTTTAACCCCGTTATTGTTTGTACCGAAAGCAGTTATTAGATCAGGTACAGCATCTTTAGCACCTGGCCCAATTTTACTTAATGCATTTGCTGCAGCTATTATAACTCCGTTATTTTTACTCGTAAGTGTTTGAGATAAAGCAGGAACAGCATCGACAGCATCGACTCCAAATTTTCCAATTGCATTACTTGCTGCTATTTTAACTCTGTCATTATCTACCTTATTAAGTGTTCTTGTTAAAGCAGGAAGAGCATCTATAGCATCAGGAGATCCGATTTTTCCTATTGCTTTACATCCAGCTATTTTTACGTCTGGATTTAGGTTGTCTAAAATATAGACTAAATCATAAAGGGCAAATTTTCCTTTTGAACCCAGCTCGCCAATTATAGATGCTGAAGCAATAATCGTCTGAGGGTCGGTATCATATAAAGCAGTAATCAAAGAGTCTTTATCTTCTCCAGTAATATTTTCTCCACTTTCTATCGGGAAGTGGTATGAAGTTGCAGCAAAAGATTGGTGTATGAGGTTTTGTGTAAGTATCCTTGGGATTCCTGTTGCATGCCTCATATCCTTAAGCCAGTTTATTGCAAGTCCTATACTTGGCTGTATTGTTCGGAATGAAGTTGTAAGAGCGCTCATATTTTTAATTTGCTTTTGAAATAATATATCACTTGTTGTGTTATAGGGTATTAATTTAGAGATTTAAATCCTTAATAAACTATAAATTATAACTTGGCTTTTAAAGAAATATATTAACCTTAGTGAATATTTTAGAACAAAAATTAGTAGTTTAACATATGAATAGCTTACCAAAAGTTAATTTAGGTTCTTATGCAATAGTTATAAGGCATCCAAATTATGTCGATCGTAAGGGAAGAGTTCATAATGATAGTTTTCAAGAAGGAAGACTGGAAATAGTAGCAGTTAAAGCTGATGGTGAGAATGATGGTAATTATTTAGGACAGAGGGTAAAACCAGGAGTTATTTACTTTCAGGTACAAAAACCACCAAAACCAAACCCACAATATACAACATTTGGTGTAAATCCTAGGACTGGTTACCGTGAATGGAGAGTGAACCACGATCAACTAAAGAATTTACCAGGGTTAAACTATCTGGCAAGAGCTGAAACGTCAGCTAATGTATTGAATATTGAATTGTCTGAAGAAGCAGCTTGTGATCAAAATAAACATTTAAGAGAAGTTGTTGTAAAAAGTCTTGGACAGCTAGCAGCTACATTAAGTGTTGCTGCTGGTAGACTGTCGTTTCTTTGTGATCAAGATAGCTACGAATTTACAAGAATGATAAGAGCGGCAGGTGATGAGAAGGAAAAAGCAGAAATATCTTACAGAATGTTTCTTGGTATGCTAAGGAGTAGTAAATCTGGATTTCTGGTACTAGACGAAAGTTTAAATAATTCTCAGCCTTTAAATGGACATTGTAATATAGATGAACAAAAGCATGATAAAGAGGAAGCCCGAAGAATACCAGGGAAGTATGTAAGATATAAAAAAGATCCTTTTGTAGTAGCTGATGCTGTAAGTGGGAATGGAGATATGCATAATGATTTTTCAAATGGTTATGTCAGAAGAGTTATTGATGATAAGAAACCTAAATCAAAAACAGAAAGAAATCGTTGGAGAAAACACTTTGGAAATATTGAGAGAAAAGCAGAAAGCAAAAGATTAATTCAAGAAGGTATTCAGGATTACTATGATGTTGATGATGTTAAATTTGTTTTTGCTGGTGCTAATATTTAGACTTTTGCTAATTCTTCCTGAGTTTTGTTAACATGAAAATACTCCTCAAATATTTTCTTTGCAATTGGTCCAGCTATAGTGCCTCCATGTCCTGCTTTTTCTGCTAGTGCTACTATAACGATTTCTGGACTTTCTGCAGGTGCATATGCAGCAAACCAGCTGTGTGTTTTATTTGACCCAGGTACTTCTGCAGAACCAGTTTTTCCTGCAATTCTGATCCCTTCAATTTTACTCCCAACGCCAGTCCCTTTTTCAATACACATTTCAAGCCCTTCTCGTATAACTTTTAAATAATTTTCATCTAGCTCAAGTTTTTCATTTGCTTGTGGGATTACTTGTTTATTATGGATTTTTTTTATAATGTGAAGCACGGGCACACTATCACCGTTTGCTATTGCACTGTAAATTCTTGCAATTTGTGCGGGTGTAACAAGCAAGAAGCTCTGTCCTATTGCATAGTGTAGAGTGTTACCAGGGTACCAGGGTTCTTTATATGTTGTTTTTTTCCATTGTTGATCTGGGACAATTCCTTTTTCTTCTCCTAATAGTTCAATACCAGAATGTCTTCCTGCACCAAGTTTTATTGCCCATTTTTTAATTTGTTCAGGAGTAATTCTTTGACCTATCTGATAAAATGCTGTATCCCGTGACCATGCAAGACTTTCCTGAAGTGAATATATTCCGGTTTTATCTGTCCAGTCACCAAACCTGGTATTACCCAGGTAAATTGCTCCACTTACTTTAAATCTTTCTGATGGTTTTACTTTCTTTGATTCAAGTGCGGATAAAAGTGTGATAGGTTTCCATATGCTGCCCGGCACATATGATAACAATGCCCGGTTTAAAAAAGCTTTCTTAGACAATAAGCTATTCCATGTAGCTGTTGAAAGAGGTGTTGTAAAAACATTTGGATCAAAATCCGGATAGCTTGCAAGTGCAAGTACTTCACCTGTTTTTGGATTTACAACAATTGCACAGGAGGTGGTTCTGGATTCTCTAAGAGCTTTTTCAACAGATTTTTGTATGTTTAAATCTATGGTTAGCTGTATATCCTTACCTGGTATAGAGTTGTAGTGAATAACCGAATGTTTGTAATTAGGATTAACAGGGTTGCCATATCTGTCTATTTCAGCAATTGTTTTACCGTCTGATCCCCTTAATATGCCATCAAAAAGTTTTTCAACACCATATTTTCCTACCAAATCACCTAGCCTTCTTTCAGGTCTTGTTTCAAGTTCATCTTCATCAATTTCTGATATATAACCAAGTGTATGTGCTGCAAAAGCTTTATTTGGGTAATATCTTATTGGATCTTCCTGTATGTTTATTCCTGGCAGTAAGTATTGTTTTTCGACTATTTGGGAGGCTTCCTGAACTGAGATGTTATTTACTATTCTTACTGGAAGCGGGGCGTTTTCTGGAAGTTTTAAGATTCTCTCTTTTAGCTTTATGTTATCTGATTTTATTATTCTACTAAGTATGTTATAAACTTTTAGTTTTTCATCTCTGGTTTTAAATTTATCCGGATATGCAATAACTGAAATTGCCTGTTTATTTGTAGCAAGAATGTTTTCATTTCTATCATAAATTGTTCCTCTAGGTGCAATTAAAACTGAAATTTTAGAAGTGGAGTATTGTGCTCGCCTGGAAAAATTCTTGTAATTAAAAATCTGAAGATAAAAAAGCCTTCCGATAATTACTAAACAAAATGCAGCAATTATTATTTTAAATATGCTTGTTTTGTAATCTTTTTTTCTTACTTCTTCTATTATTGAACTATTCATGATTATTTGTATTGATAGACATTTTAACGGAAGATACTTTATTATGAATTTTGTAATTAATTAAAACTCAGACTTTGTAAGTAAAGAAACTAAAACTAATTTCTTTCAGTTACAAAAATAAGTAAATAGACAATTAAAATAATATAAACATTTTCACAAGTAAGATATTTCACATATTTTTTGTGAAATAATGGGAGATGAAAATTCGATCGTTTTTACGGGATAAATTAACAAAGGAGTTAATAATTATGCCAACTATGGAATTACCAATACCAAAAATAGAAGGAGCAGCTTGTTTTGATGCGGAGAGCTGCTTTTTTCAGTCAGTCGCACAAAAGATCAGCTTTATTGACGAAAATCTTCTGAAGGTTTTAAACAGCTTCAGACGTCAAATAAGCCTGGATATACCTCTTAGAAAAGATGATGGAACCCTTATAACAATTAAGGCTTACAGGGTTCAGCACAACAATGCAAGAGGACCTTACAAAGGTGGATTTCGTATTCACCAGGCAGTAACACTGGAAGAAGTCCAGATGCTTGCAAATCTAATGACCTGGAAAGGTGCAGTTGTAAATATTCCTTATGGAGGTGCAAAGGGAGGTATTTCAATCGATCCTCGTACTTTAACTAAAACTGAACTTGAAAGGCTCGTAAGAGCATTTACCTACCAATTAGGGGATAACATTGGTCCACATACTGATATTCCTGCTCCGGACGTAAACACAAATTCACAAACAATGGCCTGGGTTTATGATGAATATTCAAAATCCCACAGCACTGATGCACTTGGTGTTGTTACAGGGAAACCAATAGGACTTGGTGGATCTGAAGGCAGAGAAGAAGCCACCGGACGAGGCGTCATGTATACCTTAAGGGAAATTGCAAAAGACCTTAAGCTAGATCTAAGCCAGACCAAAATTCTTATTGAAGGTTTTGGAAATGTTGGTTATCATGCAGCCAGACTTATCCATGATGAGCTTGGTGGCAAGATAATAGGTGTTTCTACATCAAAAGGCGGGATTTATAATCCAAAAGGCATTGATGTAAAAGCTGCACATGACTACTATGCTAAGTATAATTCCTTAAAAGGATTCCCAAATGCTGATTTCATGTCTCCAAGGGAATTTTTATTTGCTGACTGCGATATTATGATTCCTTCAGCACTTGAAGGTTCAATAGATAACGAGGTAGCAGACAAGACAAAGGCACAGATCTTAATTGAAGGTGCAAACGGACCTATTACTGCAAGTGCAAATGAGATTCTTCTTGATAAAAGAAGGGTTGTAGCACCCGGAATACTTGCAAATGCAGGTGGTGTTGTTGTTTCATACTTTGAATGGGTTCAGAACCTTCAACAGTTCTACTGGACTCATGAAGAAGTAAACAATAAACTTGAAAGGATTATTGTAGATGCTTATGTGAAAGTCAGAGACTTATCACGCGCGAAGAAAATATCTCTTCGTCAAGCAGCATATACAATTGGTCTTGAACGAGTTGCACAGGCATGTATACTTCGAGGGACAGGTTTCTAAAACTACTTGTCCAGTTGTAAATTATAAGAGGAGGCAAAAGAGCCTCCTCTTTATTTTGTTTCTACCTACCGCCCTCCTCGCTCATTCTTCGCTTGTCGAGCTTTGCAATGTGCTCCCAGTCTACCATTCATTGCATTCTACAGATTTTGGCGAATAAATCGTCAAAATCTTACTAGATAAATAGGTTGCTCGAAAATGTTACGTAAGTTAGGCAGTAACCCTATTTTATTAACTCATCTATAAGAGCATTAACTATCTGTGGGCTTGCTTTGCCGCCAGTTTTTTTCATGACCTGACCAACAAAAAATCCTCTTATTTTTTCTTTGCCTTCTTTTAAATCTTTTAACTGAGTTGGGTTAGATTCTAAGACTTCTTTTACTGCTTCTTTTAGTGCACTTGTATCAGTTATTTGAGCCAGTCCTTTTTGTTTGATTATTTCTTCTGAGTCAGTTCCTTGTCCTAGCAATTCTTCAAGAATTTCTGTTTTTGCAATATTGTCATTAATGGCACCTTTTTCTATAAAACCAAGTAAATCAGCAAGCTGTTTTGGAGTCATGCAGCAGTTTAGAATATCTGTTTTATGTTCTTTCATATATGCTGTAACAGGTCCTATAAGCCAGTTTGCTGCTTTTTTTGCATTTGCTCCCAGCCTTATAACAGCTTCATAAAATTCAGCCAGGTTTCTATCTTCAATGAGGACTTTTGCTTCTTCAGAATTTAAACCATAATCCTTTGGGTATCGTAATTTTTTCTGGTTTGGTAACTCAGGAATGGTTTCTTTTATTTCATTTATCCATTGTGCAGATATTTCAAGTGGCACCAGATCCGGTTCAGGGAAATATCTGTAATCATGTGCTTCTTCTTTACTTCTCATTGAAACAGTTTTTCCAGAATTTTCCTCAAATAAACGGGTTTCTTGAATTATTCTTCCGCCACTTTCAATAATTTCTTTTTGTCTCTCAACCTCTGATTCTGTTGCTCTGATGAGTGACTTGAAACTGTTTACGTTTTTAATTTCACATCGTGTTCCAAATGTAGTACTGCCGATCGGGCGAATGCTTACATTTACGTCACATCGCATGGACCCTTCTTCGAGATTTCCATCACACACATCCAGATAGCGTAAAATGCTCCTGAGTAATTGTGCGTATTCTTTTGCTTCTTCTGCTGATCTGATATCAGGCATACTAACTATTTCAATCAGCGGTGTTCCTGTGCGGTTGTAGTCAACAAGACTATAGTCTGATCCATGCAGTCTGTCAGATCCTGCATGAACCAGTTTTCCTGCATCTTCTTCCATGTGAATTCTTTGTATTTCTATTCTTTTCCCGCTTACTTCTAAGTATCCGTTTTCACAGATTGGTTGATCGTATTGTGAAATCTGGTAATTTTTTGGTAAGTCAGGATAAAAATACTGCTTTCTGTCAAATTTACAGTGTTTTGTAACTGTACAATTCAATGCAAGCCCAGTTTTAATTGCATATGCTACAACCTGTCTGTTTAATACAGGCAGGACACCAGGCATCCCGAGACATACAGGGCAGACATTTGTATTTGGTTCTGCACCAAAATCTACAGGGCATGAGCAGAAAATTTTTGTTTTTGTCTTAAGCTGTGCATGTACTTCAAGCCCAATTACTGTTTCATATTCTGTTTTAGATTTGATAGCAGTCATAATTACAATTTATAGCACATTTATACTGGTTGTTTATAATTTAGATGATGAAAAAGAAAATCAGAGACTATTTATTAATACCATACATTACATCAGGATTTCCTAGCAAAGCTTTATTTTTTCCTATCCTTAGAACCTTATCAGAATCTAATGCTAATTATATTGAAGTAGGTGTACCACATTCTGATCCATTGGCAGATGGACCATTAATACAACACTCATCAAAGATTGCACTTCAAAATAAAGTTTCTCTTAGGTGGATAGTAAAAACCCTTAAGGAAAAAAAACAGTATAAACTTAAACCTCTTATTCTTTTTTCATATTTAAATCCAATTCTCAGTTATGGATTTGAAAAGCTTCTTCTGGATTTACCAAAACCCCTTTTCTATGGTCTTATTATTCCTGATTTACCCCTTGATGAAGCAGAAAAATATTTACCTTTATTTAAAAAATATAATCTGAATCTTATTTTACTTGCTGCTCCTACCACAAATAAAACCAGGCTTAAAAAAATCGCAAAATTATCAGGTGGCTTTATTTATCTTGTTTCAGTTGTCGGGACTACAGGAATCCGTAAAAAACTTGCAGCAGACCTGAAAGGAAAAATCAGAGAATTAAAATCAATTACAAAAAAACCAGTTTGTGTAGGGTTCGGAATAAGTTCGTCGAAACAGGCGAAAGAAGTTCTTTCATATGGTGCAAATGGTGTTGTAATTGGAAGTGCATTGGTTAAGGAACTCAGTGCTGCTACTGAAAATAGTGTTATTTCAGAGTTAAAGAAATTTATTGCTTCTTTTAACTAGTTTGAACATAAATTTTATTTATGTTTATCAGACTTGTTTTGTAATTTTCGCAGAGATATAACCTGGAAAATTTTTCTATTTTTTCAGACTGTGCTGTAGTGTATAGCGATACATTTCGTTTTAACTCAGGATTACTTACTTTTGTTAATGAACTTTCTAATTCTTTAATAAGACAATCTGCAGGATCAATTATGTCCATTTTAGTTTGCTTTAAAAGAATATTTGCTATGTGAGGATAGTGTGTGCACCCTAAAATAAGTGCTTCTGATTCTGGTGATGTCATTTTTAGGTATTCTTTAACGATTTCTTCTTTGTCAGCAGGATTAAAACCCAGATCCTCAATCATCGGCACAAGTTTCGGACATGAAATTTCTTCTACTTTTATCTGTGGGTTTATATTCTGAATTGTTTTCTTATAAATATTGCTTTCAGTTGCAAGTTTTGTTGCCCATGCAGAAACTTTTTTATATTTAGACTTTGCTATTTCCTTTGCACAACTTTCAATCATTCCATATACTGGTATGTTAATTTTTGATTTAAATTCCAGAGACTTGAAATCAAATACTGCAGAGCTTGTATTACAAGCCATGATTACCATTTTTGGGTTAAACTTCATCAGCCAGGTAAATATTTCATTTACTATTTTATTTATGTCTTCTTTTGTTCTGTCTCCAAATGGTACTCTGGCAAGATCAGCCAGATATATATAGTTTTCAAGAGGAAAGTCATTAGTTAACTTTTTCAGGACTGTAAGCCCACCTATTCCAGAATCAAATAAACAAACAGGTCCTTGCATTATTTTTTTACTTCTTTCTTTTCCTCAGGCTTCTTTTGCTCTGTCTCTTTTTTTTCTTTGTCTTTTTTAGGCTCTATATCCAAAAACTTAAGTATAGCTGTTGTAAGGGCTTTTGCATACTGATCCTGGGAAGCTGATGAAGTTAAGAGTTTTCTGTCTTCATGGTTACTTAAAAAACCAAGCTCTGCAAGTATGGCAGGTACTGAGGTGTGCTTTATAACATAAAATTTTGCACGTCTTATGTAGTGATCGGGTATTTCAAGGTTACTTAAAATACTAGTGTGTACATAGTATGCAAGCTTCTGACTCTGATGTGTCCAGTAATAGGTTTCAACTCCTCTTATTGTTCTGGTGGTTTTCATGGCATTGCCATGAATGCTAATAAATACATTTGGTTTAATACTGTTTGTAATTTCAACTCTCTCTGCAAGAGAGAGAAAGCTGTCATCATCCCGAGTAAGGATTACCGTGATACCGTAGTTCTCAAGCAATTTTTTTATTTTTTCCGCGATTACAAGATTTACGTTTTTTTCTTCAAACCCACCATAACTTGCCCCCGTGTCATACCCGCCATGTCCGGGATCAATTATTATTTTTAGTGAAGATATTTTTTTTGTTTCTTCTTTGTTTCTGCTGAGTCTAAATTTTATTCTGATTTTATTCCCTAAAAGGGAAGGATCAATAGTGTAATCAATATTGTCATTTGTCAGATCAATTACTATTCTGGCTGCTTCCAGTCCGTTTGCTGCACGACCTACCCTTACACCTGAAACAAGATGAGTTGCCATATATTTTGGAAGTGGTGATGTTGGTGGAGAAATATTTAATAAGTCAACAGCAAGCCTTGCAGGATTTTTAAGCAGATACGTATTGTATTTTACTGATTTTGTGGCATAAATTGATACTTCTGTTTCATTTTCATCCCCTTCAATTTCAATTTCTTTTAAGTCTCCTTGTGCATATTTTTCAAGTTCTGTCTGATCTTTATTTTCACTTATTGTTTCATCATCTTTCTCATCGCCAATTCTTACAATTTTAATTACAAGTGTTTTTTCATAGTTTGTTAGATAGGCTTTACGGTTAATTGAGGATTCACCAAGGAAAATAATTCTTACCTGATTCGAAACAGGTTGTGAAACTGAAATGTTTTCCCCTAAAGTGCTTTTAAAGTTTTTTTCAAGCTCAGTAGCTGGAAGTGAGCAATTTAGAATATCAACTACAAGCCTGTCAGGATCTTTAAGCCTCGACTCAGCATATATAATTTTGTCCTTTGTGTTTATTAAAAGCGCGTTGTTTGACCAGCTTATAGATGAAACCTGATTTTCCAGTGACTGGGAGAATGTAATCAGTGGCAAGAAAGAAAATAAAATTAAAATTATTATTGGTACCGAGAAAATATTGTATTTTTTTTCTTTAAGTATCATTTATATTTATTTTAGTGTTTGATATTCATTACACGGCAGATATCTTTTTATCATTTCATGTGGTGTGAGTGGATATTCTGCCAGAAAATCTATTATAGTACCGTTAATAATTGATTCTCTTATTTGCTTTACTAGATTTACCAGGAAAAAAATATTATGTATGCTTAGAAGTGTTGGTCCTGTTGGTTCACTTGCCTTGAATAAATGACGAATATATGCTTTTGTATGATTTGTACAGGTGAAGCACCTGCAATTTTTATCCAGCACTGAGAAATCTTCAATAAACTCAGAATTTTTAATTATTTTTCTGCCCTCTGTTGTATAAAATGTGCCATGTCTTGCAATCCTTGTTGGCATAACACAGTCAAACATATCTGCACCACAAAGAATGCCAAAGATTAAATCTTCAGGTGTACCAATGCCCATAATGTATCTGGGTTTATCATGTGGGAGTCTATTGAGTGTGTAAGCTGTGATACGGCAAATATCCTCCCTGTTTTCACCTACACTTACGCCACCAACTGCAATTCCAGGCGGATCCAAATTTGAAATAAATTCAATACTTTTCTGTCTTAGTGTTTCGTAGGTACCACCCTGTAATATTAAAAAAAGAGACTGTGTGTAGATCTTTTTATGTACATCCTGACATCTAATAGCCCATTTATGTGTTCTTTCAAGTGACTTTTCAATTTCTTCGGGTGTGCTCGGCAGCTTTGGACAATCATCAAATGCCATTATTATGTCTGCACCAAGTTTGTTTTGAATGCTTATCGATTCTTCAGGTCCTATAAAATGTTCTTTCCCGTTCCATGGATCCCTGAATAGTACACCTTTATCTGAAATTTTACTTTTTCCAAATCTTCCATGACTAAAAACCTGGAAACCTCCTGAATCAGTAAGAATGGGTTTTTTCCAGTTTGACCATTTGTTTAATCCACCGGCATTTTCTATAGTTTCCGGTCCGGGCCTTAGATACAGATGATAAGCATTGGCAAGAATAATCTCTGCGTTAGTTGAGTTGAGCTGATCCATTGTAAGTGTTTTAACAGTGGAATTTGTACCTACTGGCATAAATACAGGAGTTAGTACCTCACCATGAGGTAATTCAAGTTTTCCTGCTCTTGCATAAAAATCTTTATCTGTTTTTTCAACCTTAAAATACATAAACTATATGAGAGTAACTTATCCTTACATTAACCCTTTCAATTAGGCATGTTACTATTTTAAATGATTCAAATTCGAAATTATGCCAAAGCTACTGATTAAAAATGGCAGATATATAAATCCAAAAACAAATCAGGATGAAATTCTTGATATTTTAATTGAAAATGACAAAATTGCTGATGTTAGAAAAAATATAGAGCTAAACGGATCTACACAAATTATAGATGCAAAAAATCTCTGGGTTGTCCCTGGTTTAATAGATATTCATTGCCATTTGAGAGATCCCGGACAGCCTGAAAAAGAAACTATAGAAAGTGGTACAAAAGCTGCCGCAAGAGGAGGGTTTACCAGCATTTGCCCGATGGCAAATACAATACCTCCTATAGATAGTGCTGCACTGGTTGAATATGTGAATAAAGTAAATAAAAAATCAGGATGTATAAATATTTTTCAGATTGCAGCAGTTTCAAAAGGAATGCAGCAGGAGGAACTAACGCCTTTTGATGAGTTAAAGTCTGCAGGAGCAATTGCCTTGTCAGAAGATGGTAAGTCTTTTGAGAATCTGAAATTGCTAAGAAATGCTCTTGAATATGCACGAATGCTTGACTTAAATATAGTCAGCCATGCAGAAGATTCAAAACTTTCATGTGACGGGGTTGTGCATGAAGGGTACTGGTCTCATAAGTTGGGTATTCCAGGTATTCCTTCATGCAGTGAGTCGGTATGTGTTGCAAGAGAAATTGAACTTGTTAGGCAGACAAAAGGGAAAATTCATTTTGCACATATAAGTACTAAGGAAGCCACTGATTTAATTCGCAGGGCAAAAAAAGAAGGACTCAAGGTAACTGCAGAAGTAACACCGCATCACCTTGTTCTTTCTGATGAAGACATTCAGGACTTTGATCCAAATAAAAAAATGAATCCTCCTCTAAGAACAATAGGGGATCAGAATGTATTAATTGATGCAGTGATCGATGGAACTATAGACGTTTTTGCGACTGATCATGCACCTCATAATATTGAAGAAAAATCAAAATCAATTATTGATGCCCCTTTTGGAATAATTGGTTTTGAAACAGCTTTGCCAATATATTTAAAAGTTTTTTATCATTCAAAGAAAATGAATCCTTTGGAATTTATTAAGAAAATGACCCTAAATCCTGCTTCTACCTTAAATATCCCCAGAGGTTCTATTTCCAGAGGTGATGTAGCAGATATAGCTATTATTGATCCTGAATATGAGTGGAAATATGATGTTAACACTACTTTTTCAAGATCAAAAAATTCACCATTTCACATGAATAAATTAAAAGGCAAGACAATTTATACAATAGTAAGCGGCAATATAGTCTATAAAAACCAATAAATGAAAAAACTTCTTTTTTCTGTTTCTTTAACAGCTTTATGCTTGTTAAGTATTTTATCTGCAACTTGTGAAGAACATGATTCTCTAAACAGAGAAGTAAGAATTTTAAAACCTGGCACCAGCCACTATATTTATGATTACAGTAATGAGAAAGGCAATACTAAAATTAATGTTTTTGAAGTTGATTTGTCAGACAGAAACATCTCTATAAAGGTAGGATTGCCTGACAGAAAAAATCTTAAGTCAAAGGAAAAACTTACAGAAATAGTTCAGAGAGAAAAAGCATTTGCAGGTATTAATGCAAATTATTTTGATGTGGCAGCTGGAAACCCGCTTGGAGTATTGATTTCAGATGGTGACTGGCTTGTTGGACCAATATTTAACAGAGTAGCAATTGGTTTTACAAAGCATAAGGAAGTTTTAATTAGCCAGATTATGGCAAGTGGTACAGCCTCTTTATATAAGGGATTTATCAGGAGGAAACCTTATGCTATGTTCGATATAAATGGATTTAATACACCACCACATTTGTATAAAGGAACAGGGTTATTTACAAATCTGTGGGACAAGGAATTTATTTTACCTGAGGGAAAAACCGCTGTTTTAGTCAGAAGAAATTCTGTCAGGGATATAATCTCTGATTCTTCAAAGATTACTATTAAAGACTATATTCTTTTAACAGGTAAATCAGAAGAAATTAATTTATTGGAAAATGGAGACAAAATAAGAATTTCCTGGAATACAATCCCTGACTGGGAAAATGTTAAAGAAGCAGTAAGTGGAGGACCATACCTGGTAATGGATGGGCAGGTATATATTGATGAAAGAGAGGAAAGGATTCGTTTTTCAAAAAATGACTCTTATGCTGCCCGAAGTGCAATAGGTGTGGATTCTAATAATAAACTTTATTTAATAACAGTTGATGCAAATAAAAAAAATGGGTTCCCTGGGCTGTCACTTAGAGAACTTGCTGAATTTTTATATAATATTGGCTTAAAAGATGCTATTAATCTGGATGGAGGGGGTTCAAGCACTTTAGTAATAGATGGAAAAATGGTAAATAATCCTGGCAGCCACCATGAAAGAAAAATCAGCAATGGACTTTTAATAATGTACAGGGACTAGACTATACTTTCACTATCATTTTTAAGGATTTATTTTTAAAACATTTATCAATCTGTTTTGGCAGTTCTTTAAGAGGCACAACATCTGTAATAATACTCCCAAGTTTTATTTTACCTGTAATTATCATTTGATATGCTTCCTTTAGAGCAAGTGGAGAAGGGGAATAACTACCTATTACTGTTAGCTCCCTGTAATATATTTCATTGTTGTAAAAACCTTCTTCTTTTGAAATACTTGAAAATATGATGATTTTACCACCTGATCTTACAAAATCAATTGCTGTACTTATGCTTTTATCGCTGCCACTTGCAAGGAAAACAACATCAACTCCTCTGCCTTCTGTTTTATTTAATATCCAGCTTTTGACCTCTGATGAATTTGCTAGATATCCGTCATGGATTGCAGTCATATCTTTTCCAAGCTGAATTCTTTCCTCAAGAAGATCAATTCCGTAAGTTTGTGCTCCTTTTTCAATGCATAATTTTCCAATCATTATTCCGATTGATCCTAATCCACAGATTAAAACAGTGTTGCTTGGAGTAATTTGTGCTCTTGTAACTGCTCTTAAACAACATGCAAGCGGCTCTGTCAGTGCAATTTCTTCATCTGGTACTGTGCCTCTTGGAATTAAAAAAGTAGTGTGCTCAAGATGTGCTCTGGAAACCTTAATGTATTCTGAAAATCCGCCTGGAGAAATATTTGTCTCTTTAAATTGTCTGCACATTGAGAAATTACCACTTCTACAAAAATAACAATTGAGACATGGTACGTGGTGGGCTACTACAACTTTCTGGGATGGGGACCATTTTTTTATCTGATTTCCAACTTCAACTATGGTTCCAACAATTTCATGCCCCAGTACCGTTCCTTCAGGCACAAGATTGTTTTTAATTTTTACAAGATCAGAACCGCATACACCACAAACATCAAGTTTGAGCAGGACCTCATCGTTATTTATCTCAGGGACTGGACAATTGCTGACTTTAAGTTTATGGTTTTTTTCAACAGTTATACAAAGCATATCTTTTATATTCTATGTAAGATGCGTTTTATAGACCAGGCCCTTTTACCATTTATCCAGACTTCTTTGAGATTTTTTTTATTATCTAGACTCTGAATTATTAATTTATAAGGGTCTTTATATATACAGTCAGAATATTTTTTAATGTCATATACAAGAAAATCAGCAAAGTAAGAAGTTTTTATATAACCCAGCTCATGTTCTCTTGAAATGATTTTTGCTGCCCTGCACGTTATTGCTTCGAAGCAGTCTTTTTCAGAAAGGTTATAGTTGAAGATTTTTTTTTGTTGTTTTATTGCAAATCTGGATTCCTGAAGCAGATCCAAATTTTCATTACTTGCAATACTGTCGGTTCCTATACCCCATAGTAAATTAAGTCTGTTCCACATTTTTATATTTGCAGTTCCATTATTTAAATAATTATTACTTCTTGGACAGTGAATTAATCTAAGATTTTTGTTTTTTATTTTAATAAGATCACTCGTTGAAGCCTGCGATAAATGTGCAGGTATTATAGTTTTGTCTAAGATTTTATTTTTTGAGAGAAAATCAGTGCTGGAATCATACCTCTTCCAGGATTTTAATTTCGGTTCAAGCTTGTTTATTTTTTTCCAGAATTTTAATGCAGGTCCAGATTTATGATTCCACCATATTTTTTCCTGTGGTGATTCATCAAGATGGGTTAGAATAAATGAATTGTTTTTTTTAGACCAGTTTATAAGATGCTTCCATAGAGGAACAGATACATCATATGTTGCATGGGGAGAAAAAATAAAGTCAAAGTTTTTATATTTAGTTTTTAAAATCTTTAATTTTTGAAGATACTGTTTAAATATTCTAGATGCTTTATTTTCTTCTGATCCAAATACTTCAAGTCCAATTATGGCTTTCACTGGACTTTTAGCAAGTTCTTGTATTGTTAGTTCATCCGGTGTATTTTCTACAATTGTTGTTGTGCCGTTTGAAGCCAGATTTTTTATTGCAATATTTATATTTCTTTTATTGATTTTTTTTAGAATTAGTTTTCCTAGCCAAGGAAACAGACCATTTTTACCATTTATTTTTTTTGTATCAGAATAAAAAAGATGACAGTGGAGATTTATAAATCCGGGACAAATTAAAACGTTTCCATGATTAATTATTTTTCCGTTGAAATTGCTTTTTTTTAGATCTTTTTTTTTCAGGATTCGTTTTATTCTTGAATCTTCAACAATAAACCCTCCATCTATTAATGGCTTGCCATCATTTGTAATAATAATTTTTGCAAGATGTAGGATTTTAGTCATGAAAATTTTGGGTCTTGTGAGATTCGAACTCACAACCTAACGCTTAAGAGGCGTGTGCTTTCTTTGATCTAATGCTTCGTCGCTTCTTCGTTCATTTTATTTTTCTCCTTAATGAACTACGAAGACTCCTTGCTATTTTGATCCAGCTATTTTCGGCGCTCAGATTTTCGCTACTGGAAAATCTTTGCTTCTATACCTTGGGTCACAGGGGATTCGAACCCATAACCTAACGCTTAAGAGGCGTGTGCTCTACCATTGAGCTAGTGACCCATTTTTAGCTTGGTACTTACAATGGGCGCTAGAGGACTTGAACCTCTACGGTTACCCATATGGTCCTAAGCCATACGCGTCTGCCATTCCGCCAAGCGCCCGTTTCTTCATTTGTTCATTTCGTTGCTTCTTCATTCATTTTATTTTTTTCTTAATGAACTACGAAGACTCCTCGCTATTTTGCCTCCTTATTTCTTGACGCTCAAGTTTTCGCTCCCGGAAAACTTTCGCTTAGTATTTCCATTCCATCAAAAATCGCGCCCGAGACGACTCGAACGTCCGACCGACCGCTTAGAAGGCGGTTGCTCTATCCACTGAGCTACGGGCGCATTTTTTTTGTGCACGAGACAAATCCTATAATCTTAGAATTGGTTCGCTCTTTAATAATAAACTTTTTTCTTAACCTGTTAAACAGAATTTCATAAAAAGTGAGAATTTTTTCTGCAATATAAGATTGGTTAAGACCTTAACTAAAAATTTTTTTGATTTAAGGCTTTGCCCATAAATACTTGCTAGACATTGCTTTCTTAACTTTTATAGAATGTTAATATACACTTTCGGTGTATTAAAGCTGTTATTGTAGACAGTTTTATAAGTATATTATTACATAATCTAATAAATGCCTTTAGACAATATACAAGGTGCATTAGCTTCATCGGGGGCCAGTATACAGCTTCCGCGTTCAACTATTGGAGATAGATCAAGAAGATACACCACAGCTAACGAATCATACAAACCAAGTACCAACACACTTAGAAACGGTGTTGGGCTTGCTGCAATTTTTGGTTTGGGCTATGCATTAAGAGATGGTCTAAAAGATGGCTTCAGAAGGATAGGTGATTTTTCAAACAGTATAAGTAATATCATCTCAGTACCATTTTCATTTTTATTTCCATATTTTATCCTTCGAAACGAAAGAGCAAATCTAAGTGACAGTGGCAGATCTAAAGATGATCTTTTAAACAGAATGGTTTATACAGCAGCCAGTCTGGGCTTTGCACCAAATACATGGGGAGATCCATTAAAGATGAGTACCAGATCAACTCCACACATGATTGCAACAGTCATGAATCTTCCACATATTTTGTTTAGTTTCTTTTCATATACAGGTGGAAGATTTATGTCATTTCTTACTGCTCTTAAAAAAAATAAAGACCCAAATAACTACAGACTGGAACAGGAATTTGAAGCATTGTATAGACTAGGAAACTTAGGCAGTGCTCAGTGTTCAGTTATTCCAATGTCAGGTCAGTTTATCCTCGGATGGGAAACAATAACAGATATATTTAAAGGTAATTTTGGTTCTGTATGGGAAAGATTTAAAAAAGAACCCATATCAGTAGGACTTGGAACACTGTTTAACTCCTGGGCATGGCCTTTTGAATATGTAGCAAAATTCCTTGACACTACTATTAGAACCGCAGAACAGGTTGATTCATTTCAGAATGCATTTCAAAAAAGCAATAAAGATGGTGAAGATACCTCATATATTGTCAAAGGACTAAAATCTCTTAGAAACAAATGGCACAAAGCATCACAAGATCCAAATAATCCAATTGGAGTTGCTCTAAAACATGGCAGGCAACTTTCAAAAATTGAAGCTCTGTTATTACCACCTATTGGTATGGCATCCGTTGTTACACCAGCATTTAACAAATTCCTCAGGGGTGAATTTTATAACAAAGAAGCTCAGGAAATAGGTGGAACAATTGGGTTTATAGATAAGGTATTTAATATAGGTGCATTCTTCACGCATTTATATTACACAGGTACATATGCGCTCAGTGTAAGACTGCCACAAACAGTTACCACAGGTACATTTTATATTTGCCATGCGCTTAATCGTTTCAAAGGCAAAAAGCCTGGTGATAGTGGTTACCTAGAACCGATTAATATTAGGGATAGAATATTTAATCGAAGTAACGGGATTATTAAAACAATATCAGACTGGGCAGAAAGAAAGCTTAACAAACTAGAAAAAGAACTTCACCCTGGAGATGAAAAATTAATTACAAAAGAAAATCCGTATGGGAGACATATAAGAAAATTCCATAAAATTCTTGCTGAGGAGATCTGTTATATACCTCTAAGAGAAAAGTATTATTCAATGGAAGCAGCAAGTTTAAATAATATAAAACCATCTGATCATAGCTGGTGCATAGCACTTAGAAGCAAATACAGCAAAATAATATTAGGTGATAATAGTGAAAGAAAGGGTGAAGCAAGGGAAGCACTGGAGCATTACCTTAGAGAATCGGTTCTGCTAGATGAAAATCAAATAAACGAATTCATGAATGGAAATTATAAACATGAAGCAGATGAAATACTTAAAGAAGTAGAAGAACTTTTAAAAGATGATACTAATCTAAGTAAGTACTATAAAACTATTGCTGATAAAGTTTGTTACACACCTCTTAAGGAAAAATACCATACTTTAAAAGCAACTAACTTGACTGAAGCAAGAAAGCTTCTTGAAGGCTATCTGAAGGAATCTGTTTTGTTGAATAAAGAGCAAATAGATGAATTCATGTATGGAAAATATAAGCAAGACGCAGATGCAATACTTAAAGAAGTTGAAGTTATGATAAAGAAGGATATAAACCCTGAATTTGTTGAAAAATCTACAATAATAAAGAGAGAACCAGAAGTTAAATCTAAATCATTGTTTGAAGCATTAACAAACTGGGGAGATCTTAAGAAAATACTTTTACTAAAAACATTCCATGTGACAAATTCAGTGCTTCCTCTCTGGATTAGAGGATTTGTAAATGTTGCTGATTATGGTAAGCCTGACGATCCATTCTGGCTGAGAAACCTCAAAATACAGGAAACAGGAATCAGAGAAGGTGATGTAAAACAAGCCTGCGATAGAGAGTTTATGCCTGTTGTTGGTTATGCATTCCAAAGCATGGGTAAAGGACTTGCAACAATATGGAATCTGCTGCATGGAAGGATGCCACAACCAGCTGAGGAGTAAAATAGATTCTAAACGTTAGATTACAGACCAATATTATCTTTCAATCTGCTCAAAATTAGCTTCTATAAGTAATAAAGAAATTCCAAAAATTATTGTTGCTATTAATAAAATGGATAATTGGCTTACAAGCATAGATTTAATATCACCTTTTTCTAGGATTTTATTCCCTACTAGTAAAAATATACTTAGGGTTAGCAAGGTTTCCTTAAAAGTTGTAGTTTCTTATCCTATAACCCTTCTTAGGTGAAATTTGTTCTTTTTTAAGAGTTCTTTTGCAGTAATTAGGTCGCATTTTTTCTTATGCATAATAATCCCGATTTTAGTATTCTTACCTGCTTTTATAAATAATGACTTTGCTTTGTTAAGTGGTACTTTACAAATACTGGAGATAATCCCAATTGCTCTTTTAACCAGTTTTTTATTTGATGCCTGAACATCGATCATTAAATCGTCATAAACTTTTCCTTGCTTAATCATTGTTACAGAGCTGATTATATTTAAAATGATTTTCTGAAGCGTGCCTGATTTTAATCTGCTCGAGCCTTCGATAATTTCTTTGTTTATAAAGGGCGAGATTTTAATTTTTGAGAATTTACAAAGTGTAGAATTCGGATTTGAGGTTATTCCCACTGTTAATAGCCCTAATTTCCCTGCATATTTTATTGCTGAAACTGTGTATGGAGTTTCTCCACTTGCTGTTATTCCAATTACAATGTCGTTTTTAGTTAATTTTAATTTTTTTAAATCTTTAACAGCAGCTTGTTTATTATCTTCAGAGCCTTCCTTTGCATTGAAGAAAGCATTCTTTCCGCCAGCCAGGATCCCAGTAAATGAATTAGTGCTGAAAGTTGGCCTGCATTCTACTGCATCAAGAATCCCAATCCTCCCACTGGTACCTGCGCCAATATAAATTACCCTTCCACCTTTTTCCATGTATTTTGTTGTTAAATCAATTGCTTTTGTAATGTTGTTTTTTTCTTTTTTTAGAAGAGCTATTGATTTTTGCTCTTCACTTATAAACAAATCAACAAGCTTTTCTGTTTTCATGAGATCAAGCACTTTGTTTTTTTTATTACTCATAAATACTTATGCTTTTGGGTATGTTTTTAAAGGACCTTCAATAAATCTTTTTGCAGCCATTTTAGCAATATTATTAAATATCGGACCACATACTGTATTTCCCCAGCCGCCTTCTGTTTTTGGATCATCAATAACAACAAGTGTAAGTATTTCCGGATCTTCTGCAGGAAGATATCCAATAAATGATGCAATAGTATGTCCTCCAAGATATCCCTTTCCGTCTGGCCTTACCTTTTGTGCAGTCCCTGTTTTTCCAGCCACCTTATATCCAGGAACATTACCTCCGATATAGGACATTGCTTTTACATTTTCATGTACGCTTTGTTTTAAGAGCCCTGAAACATAATCTGCTGTTTCTGGTGATATAACCTGTTCTGAGAATTTTTCATAAGGGCTTTTTGCAATAAGATTATAATTAGGGTCCCAAACACCTTTTAATATATATGGCTGCATCCACATTCCATGATTTGCAATTGCGCTTATTGCTGATGCAAGTTGTAAGGGTGTTACTGAAACTGCTCCCTGCCCAAATGCAGTAGTGGCAGAATCAATGGTTTTCCACTTTTTATTATCAAGCAATAAACCATTTGATTCTCCAGGGAGATCAATATTTGTTTTCTGTCCTATCCTAAATTTCTTTAGAGTGTTATAAAAAATCTCAGGTTCCATTTTTAGTCCTACCTGTGCTGCAGCAACATTGCTTGATTGTTTAAATAGCTCAAGCAGGTTTATATATTGTGGTTTTGTTTTGTGGTGATTTTTGATAATTCTTTTACCAACCGTCAGGCTACCTGTATCATAAAAACTATCATTCCTTTCTATTGCACTGTTTTCAAGAGCAGCTGATATTGTCAGAATTTTAAATGTGGAACCAGGCTGGTATATATCTGTAATTGACCAGTTTTTAAGTATTCTTTCCTTATAAAAAGTATTAGGATCGAAACCTGGTGATACAGCCCAGGCTAGAATTTCACCTGTTTTTGGCGACATTACTATTATTGTTCCTCTTTCTGCTCTGGATTTATTCATAGCTTTGTTTAATTCTGATTCAGCATATTCCTGAAGCAGAGAGTCTATTGTTAGCACAATCCCGGTGCCTTTTGGAAATACTGGCTTCTTTGAACTGTATTCAGGAATTGTTGTAAGGATACCGTCATTAAAATATTCAACACCATGCTGACCATCGTGGTCATAATTAACAAAACCAATAATATGAGATGCTAATTTTTTATGTGGGTAGCTTCTTGTTATCTTTGGATCTGCAAATATAAAATTAATTTTTTCTTCCTGTATTTTTTTAACTGTATCTTCCTTTATATTTGCAAGTATTTTGGTGTTTCTTTTTTGACTAAGCTTTTTTAAAAGGGTATCTTTTGGTATTTTTAATATTTCGGAAAGTTTTTGTATTTTTTCATTCGGTATTTTTTTAAATTCCTGGACATTGTTGTACAAGTCATAATTTATTATGTCTAGTACAAGAAGATTGCCGTTTCTGTCCCTTATATCTCCTCTTAAAACTATTGGTTTTCTGTAAAATTGCCTTTTTGCCTGTGCAACTATCCCATCAGACTTAACTATTTGAATGTTTATAAGCTGATAAAGTATCGATATAAATGCAAATATTATAAGTAATTCTAAAATAAATAACCGCTGATGGTATTTAATGTACATTTAACCTTGATTATAAACCATTAAATGGTTATACAAAAAACTAAAAACCTGCAAACTGTATAAGAGGGTATTTGTTTAGTAAGGGTTCTGTTGTAGAGACTTCCGGAATGTTATTGCTTGAAAGGTAAATCACATTCTCAGTATCTTTTAGTGACAAGATTTCAGCATTTGAGAATAGCCTGTTGTAGGTTGATGTTTCTTCAAGATTTCCCTGAAGTAAATATTTCTCTTTTGTCAGATCTTTTGCTGTTGTAATAAGGTTATTGTTGTGGGCTTCAATTGGAAGGCAAATGCATGATATGAAAATTGAGGAAACAAGCATTAGGAGTGACATTGAAAGAATAAGCTGGAAAGAATGTTTTATAAAATCCACTCTGCTTATTCTGATTCCAAAAGGAAAACTCAGAAGTTTTGACACTCTTGGGGATGTTGTGTAGCCATCCACTTTATATGGTGGGTTTAGAACCAGGGAAGCAAGGTGCTGTCCATTTTGCAGATATTCCTGGCTTGATTTAAATTTATATTCTTTCATATTCTTTCTGTAGCTCTGAGTTTTGCACTTCTTGCTCTTGGATTATATAAAATTTCTTCCTCAGAAGGGGTTACAGGTTTTTTTGTCAGCACTTTCAGAGTACTGGCATTTTTAAAACAATTTTTTATTATCCTGTCCTCTAATGAGTGAAAAGATATAACAGTTAGTCGGCTGCCGGTTGAAAGGAGTTCCGGAATAAAACACATGAATTCATTAATATTTTCAAGCTCTTTGTTTACTTCTATTCTTATAGCCTGGAAAGTCCTTGTTGCAGGGTGAATTTTAAACCTTATGCCCTTAGGATAACACTTTATTATAATGTCAGAAAGCTCATTAGTTGTTTTAATTGGACCATTTTTTGCCCTTTTCTCGACAATTAATCTTGCTATTTTCCTTGAATGCCTTTCTTCTCCATAATTGTAAATAATATCTGCAAGGGTGGATTCTTTATATTTATTAATAACCTCAAAGGCTGTCAAAGTCTGGCTTCTATCCATCCTCATATCAAGAGGTGCGTTGTTTTTAAAACTGAATCCCCGGCTTAAATCATCAAAATGTAGTGAGCTTGAACCAAGATCCATTAATACCCCCCCTGTAATAGAGTTGATATTTTGTTTTTTTAAAATAGTTTTTAAGTCTAAGTAATTTGAATGGAAAAGATAACAGTTTTTATATTCTTTAAGCCTTTCCCTGGCTATTTCAAGGGCACTTTCATCCCTGTCAAGTCCTATTAACATTCCTTTGCCGTTTAAAGCTTTTAGTATTTCTATACTGTGTCCGCCGGTTCCAACTGTACAGTCCACATAAATACCGTCCCTTACATTTAAGAAATCAAGGGCTTCTTTTAAGAGTACCGGCTTGTGCATATAGATGGTTAGTTTATTCCCATAAGTTTTAAAAGTATAGCCTTTTGTGCATGAAGCCTGTTTTCAGCCTGAGTGTATATAACTTCAGAAAATCTGTCAAATACATTGTGGGAGATTTCCTCACCTTTATGTGCAGGTAAACAATGTAAAACCACTGCATTTTTTTTTCCATGTGATAACAACTCATCATTTATCTGATAAGGCATGAATATTTTTCTTCTTTTGTTTGCTTCTTTTTCCTGTCCCATACTGGTCCATACATCTGTATATAAAACATCTGCATTTTTTACAGAAATTTTTGGATCTTCATTTAATTCTATATTTATCTCTGGATTCATTCTTTTTGCTAAGTCTGTATATTTCTTTTGTATTTGATGATTTTTAGGACTTGAAATTGAAATGTTTATATTACTGAGAGCACATGCAAGCAGTAAACTTTGAGCAACATTATTTCCGTCACCAACATAAGCAATTTTTAAACCATCACAGGGTTTGAAAATTTCAGAGATTGTAAAAATATCAGATATTACCTGACATGGGTGTTCTTCATCACTTAATCCGTTAATTACAGGTACCGATGAGTATTTTTGTAAATCCTCCACCTGTTTTTGTTCGAATGTCCTGATAACTATAGAACTTACATATTTGCTGAGTACACTTCCTATATCTTCAACGTTTTCCCTAATACCAACGTTGATTTCATCCATTTTTATTGTTATAGGATGTCCTCCAAGCTGTCTTATTCCTACTTCAAAACTGATTCTTGTCCTCAGACTTGGTTTTGCAAAAATTAATGCTACAGATTGATTCTGTATGGCGGAAGATCTTTTCAGAGGATTTTCCTTAAGATCTTTTGTAAGTGAAAGTATCTCTCTTAGATCTTTAGATGATATATCAGCTATACCTGTGAGACCCTTTAATTTTGATTTTGTACTTGAGCCCTTCATGATTTTTATTTCTCCGCCTTCCTCGCTCATACTTCGCTTGTCAGGCTTTGCACAGTGCATTTAGGATGCCTTTTTGTCACCTCACCCAGATTTTACCGAATAAATCGGATAAAATCTTACTTTATAAGTAGTTTACTCTGACATCTTACCCTAGCTGGGCTGTAACCTTTTATTCGTTAAGTTTAGCAAGTCTTGCACCGGGATAATAGTGAGCAAGAATTTCCATGTAGCTGAATCCTTTTTCTGCCAGAGCTTTTGCTCCCCATTGTGATAATCCAAGTCCGTGTCCGAATCCTCTGCCTGCAAAAACCACCTTCTCTTTTCGTATAAGCATGTTAAATTTTGAGCTTGGGAGCTTTATTGTTCTTCTGAAATCATCTCCCCTCATTTTAATTTTGCCTTTATCACCAAGAACTTCAACCCACATTACTCTTTGTGATGAACTGCGTGAAACAGGGATAATATCTGTAACATTGCCTATATTTTCATTGATTAGAAATTTTGTTATTTCCTGAAGAGTGTATGTTCTAAACCATTTGAAGTGTGGCGAGTTGTCATCGTAATCAGGTACAGGTATTATATGAGGAGAAGATTCTTTTTCCCAAATACTTTCAATGCTGTCTGTAAAACCGCCTGCACTTGAATGGAAAAGCGCAATTAAAGGTTTATTTTCATCTGTAACTAATATAAGATTTTTTGTTTGATTAACAGCATTTGAAGTTGATCTTTTTTCCGATGATACCCCCAGATAAACCTGATCTTCCACTGTAGATTCAAGATCATATCCTTTTTTCTTTCTTCTCCCAAGATATCCCAGTGCATAGGATCTTGCAGCAACTGATTGTGCCTTTAATACTTCTTTTTCCCAGCTGCTTGGAATCTCAGACGGTACCACGCTTAATAAATAATCTTCCAGTTTAAGCTGATTTACTATTGTAATTTGGTTCTTACTTCCATTGGTGAGAATAATCAATTTTCCTCTGTACCATTTATCTTTGCAGAAAACCAAATCTTTATCATTATCAGGAATAAGTTTTATTGGTCCTGTAAATGAACCTAAGCTCGTGTTTGAAATACCATGTGAGATATGTATTAAGCCACTTGAGTTAGAAACAGTATAAGTTTCCTGGTTTTTGATTTTTGTAATTATATTGTTTGTCCTTGTATTTATTAAAACAGCATTTTTATTAGAACCAATTTTTATTTTTTCATTGCTTATAACAAGTCCAATATCGATTTCTCTGGCAAATGCATAATTGCAGGTGATTGTCAAAACTGTTAAAGACAAAATAGTCGCAATAAAAAACTTTTTTGGATGTAAACTCATTTTTTTGATAGCAGGCTAAGAATAAGTGTGATTATTATGCTTAGCAATATGCAGCTTCCGAGAGGAAAATAAAAAGTAAAGTTTTCTTTCTGGATAAAAATATCTCCTGGTAACCTGTTTAGCCCTGTACCTAATTTGCTTAAAAAGTATAATATGCTTCCTCCAAACAAAAGAAATGCCCCAAGATAAATCATATATTTTGAGATTGAAGCAAGATCCATTGTTTTTAATTACAGGACGAACTCCAGCAAAGACTTAAATTCCTTGCTGCCTGAGTTTCATTGACTCTTCTTACGGGTGTATTATATGGTGCACCATTAACAAATTCAGGCTTTGTTGAAATTTCCTGTGTAATTTGTTTCATTATTTCTACAAAATTATCAAGCTGTTCTTTTGATTCTGTTTCTGTAGGTTCTATCATTATTGCTTCGGGTACTACAAGAGGGAAATAAATAGTCGGTGCATGAACTCCAAAATCCAGTAATCGTTTTGCTAATGACAAAGTACTTACGCCCTGTTTTTTTTGTCTTTTCCCTGATAGGACAAATTCATGCATACAGTCTATATCATAAGGCAGATCAAAATACTCTTTAAGTTTATTTTTTAAGTAATTTGCGTTCAGTACTGCATCATGACTAACCTGCTTAAGCCCTTCTTTTCCGTTTGCCCATATATATGCAAGTGCTCGCACAAACATTCCAAAATTACCATAATAAGCTTTTACTTTTCCTATAGAATCTTTTCTATCATAGTCCCAGAAATATTTTCCTTTGTTATCTTTTCTTAGGATTGGAAGTGGTAGGAATGGCTCAAGCTTTTCATTGCAGCATACTACACCTGCCCCAGGACCTCCCCCGCCATGTGGTGTGGAGAAAGTTTTGTGAAGGTTTAAGTGACAAACATCAAAGCCCATATCACCAGGTCTTGCTATACCCATAATGGCATTTAAGTTTGCACCATCATAATATTGGAGCCCCCCGGCATTATGTACGAGACTGCTTATTTTGAGAATATCTTCTTCAAAGATTCCCAGTGTATTTGGGTTTGTAAGCATTATTGCTGCAACAGTATCATCAAGGTTTGATTTTAAAGATTCAATATCAACCTGTCCCTTGTTGTTTGATTTCAGTTCTACTACTTTAAATCCGCACATGCCTGCAGTTGCAGGGTTTGTACCATGGGCTGTATCAGGAACAAGTACTTTGTTTCTTTTTTTATCCCCTCTTTTTTCGAAATATTTTTTTATCATTAAAATCCCAGTGAGTTCACCGTGTGCTCCTGCTGCAGGTTGTAATGTAATGGCTTTAAAGCCACTGATTTCTTTTAAATATTCACCAAGGATAAACATTATTTCCATAGCTCCTTGTGACTGATTTTCAGGTGCTTTTGGATGTAAGTTTGTAAATTTTTCATTTCTCGATATTAGTTCATTTATTTTTGGATTGTATTTCATTGTGCATGAACCCAGAGGATAAAAAGCTGAATCAATGGAAAAATTCTTTCTGGCAAGTTCTGAAAAGTGTCTGATTAATTCAAGCTCTGATACTTCAGGGAGTACAGGGTTTTCTTCCCTGAGATAACTTTCAGGCATAAAATCTGAAACTGGTTTAAGCTCTTCTTTTGAGAGCAGAGGGATGTTTGCACATACCCTTCCTTTTCTTGATTTTTCAAAAATTAACTTTGACATTTGTAAATGTGATTTTTATATTTTAACTTAGTAAATTTCTAAAAATACCTGGTTTTTAAAATAGAAATTGGTTACAACTGTTTTTTATTTCTGTACAATTAATATATATTTATGCAAATACCTATTTAAGGACTAATATTCTTAGTGATTTATATAACAATTTGAGAATAATTATCAACAATTCTATTATTTGAGAATAATTATCAGTAAAAATTAAGTATCTGAGAATTAATCGCATTATTAATGGGAATAATTCTCTTTTAAATTATGACCTCTTTATCCACACCAAGTGTTTTGAAAACTACGGCCCAGGCTGCTTATGATCGCTTTGGAAGTATAAAGTCACAAGCAAATAATGGTGATGCAAGAAAAATCGCACTTTTTTCTGATGATTTCTATTTTAAGTGGAATAAACTTGGTTTTGTAAATGGGGAAAAAGGTGTTGGTCTTGGTGCATTGATTGCAATGCTTGAAATGGTGACTGCTACCATTTTGTGGAAGATTGAAAGTACCCCGGCAACCCTTACAAATGCTCTTACTACTCTAAGTGAATGTTTCCAGGTTTTGATTTCAGGGTATGAGAGAACAAAAATTAACCCTGAAAAAATAACAGATTCCAGAGAAAGGGAAATTGCTGAAAAGAAATTAAAATCAAGAGAAACAAAAAGATCCCTTGCTATGGCTGCAGTAATTACTGGTGCAGGTGGTGGAGGCTTATGGAAATTTCTTAAAGAAACTTATGAATCTTTAAAAGGTGAAAACCATGATATCCATGAGGTTCCATTCTGGCAAAAAGGAATTTTAAGTATTTCTTCCCTTATAAGTGCCATAGGTATGTCAATCGGATATGGAGAAAAATCACTCATGGCAGCTCTTGCAAGGAAAGAAAATGGTGGATTTAAATCGGATCAAATGATTCAAAATGCAAAAAGTGATGGCAGATGTGCAATTGAATGGTTTGTGATGACTACTTATCTGTACTTTACTCAGCTAAAACCTGTGAAATTTATTTTTGATTTGGGACTGCCTTTAAATGCTTTGCATGACGGCTTGTCCCACCTTCTTGAACCGTGGTTTGAAAAAGGACATAAGCATAGCGATGAAAATTGTACTGAACATGATCATAAACATGAAACTCATGGACATAATAACTCTCTCGGTGAAGGTAAATTCAAACAGTTACTTCGAAAAATATTTTCACATGATCATGAAATAAGAGTTCCAAAAATTTATTTTAATAAATTGTTCTTTGGAAGTAATCCTGATGGCGGACTCAGAGCAACTCTTTTCAAGCCTTTGTTTAGACTTTTTGGATGTAACCCACCAGATTGTCATATAAATAATGAAAACAATGTTGTTGTAAAAATTAATACAGAAGCTAATCAAGCTCCTGTCCCTGTGCTTAATAAACCTTCACCAAAATCTTTGCCCACTGGTGCTAAGAACTCAGTAGCAGCAGCTCTTACTTAAGTAAATTTCTAGTACCTGTAATGTGCAAAAGCTTTATTTGCTTCAGCCATTTTATGAGTGTCTTCCTTTTTCTTATATGAAGTGCCTTGTCCGCTTGATGCATCCATAATTTCTGATGCGAGCTTATCACTCATTGTTTTTCCTGATCTACTTCTGGCTGCATTAATGAGCCATCTTGAACCAAGTGATTCACCTTCAAATTGTCCTACTTCAATAGGAACCTGATAAGTGCTTCCACCAATTCTTCTTGCTTTTACCTTTACAAGCGGAGTAACGTTTTTAATTGCTTTTTTAAATACATCTGCCGGCTCCTGATTTGAACGTTGTTTTACAATGTCAAAGGCTCCATATACAATTCTTTGTGCTATGGATTTTTTACCCCTTTGCATTATTCTGTTTATAAAACGTTGTATCTGAGTGCTTTTAAATTTGGAGTCAGGATCTACTCTTCTTCTTCTTTCAACTGGACCTTTACGCGTCATGTTACCCCTCTTTTAATATTATGCCGTTGGAGCTGTTGGAGTTGTTGGAGCTTTTGCTGGTGCTGGACCGCCTGCAGCTGGCGATAATTTGGCTCCATACTTTGAACGACCTTGTTTTCTGTCTTTAACACCTTGGGTATCAAGAGTTCCTCTTACAATGTGGTATCTGACACCTGGTAAATCCTTCACCCTTCCACCTCTTATTAAAACAACAGAGTGCTCTTGCAGGTTGTGTCCAACACCTGGGATATATGCGGTTACTTCAATACCATTAGTAAGTTTTATCCGTGCGATTTTTCTAAGTGCTGAATTTGGTTTTTTTGGTGTTGTTGTTTTTACCTGTGTACAAACACCTCTCTTTTGTGGACAGCCTTGTAATGCAGGTGCCTTTGTTTTTACTTTTACTTTCTTTCTTTCTTTTCTTATTAATTGGTTAAATGTGGGCATTGCTTTGTTTTTCTTATTTTGTGATAATCTGCAAGCTAAAATACTACAATGTTTTACTGGTTTCTTGTCAAATACCTTCTATAGGGATATTATTGGAGAATTATAGATAAGAAGGATTTTTATTAAAATTATTAAAAAATCCTCATTTTTAACTAGGATCTGGCTGTTTAAGCATATGATCATGTCATAAATGATATTTACTAATGTTGCATGAGTACTAGTTAAATGTCTTTGAAAAACAATGTATAAACCAGAAGAACTGTTAAGTGCAATTCTCTCATGTTCTCCCGATGGCTTTATAGCTTCAGATGAAACAGGAAAAATTACTTTTGTAAATGAAACTGTTGAAAGAGTTACAGGATGGACTTTTGGTGAACTTATAGGGAAGAAAGTATCTGAATTATATTCATTGCCGGAAAGTTTTGTGTCAAGTGGTTCATCAGCAGATCATAATGGAAAACCGCAGGTTGCAATACTTGCAAGACGCAATGGGAAAAAGATACCCTTCAAAGCAAGACTGGCTGAAATTCGTAGTGGAGGGGATGCTTCACACTTTAGAGGTTACTTAGTTGTTCTTCATGCGGATAGTCCTGTTGATTCAAATGTTGATCGTGCTCAGTTTGAGTTTGTAAGCACTGTGAGTCATGAACTAAGAACTCCTTTAACAAGTATTAAAGGTTTTATTGAAACATTGCTTAGATCAGGAGACAAGCTTTCAGAAGAGAATAAAAGAAAATATATAATTATTGTTAAAGAACAAGCTGAGAGGCTTATAAGGCTTGTAGAGGATTTACTTGCAGTCTCAAGATTAGAGTCACAGAGTCATCAGTTAACAATCAGATCGATTGATATAAAGAAAGCAATAAATAAAGTTTGTGATTCTTTAAGTGCAAAAGCAACAGAGCATGAACTTCGGATAGAAGTTGAGGATGGAATTCCCAATGTTCTTGCTGATGCTGACAAATTAGAACAAGTTCTTACAAACTTAATTGATAATGCAATTAAATATTCCCCGAAAGACTCCACCATTCTTATTAAGGCACTTCCTGTCTTGAACGATGGTGGAGTGAAGAATAAGATAAAAATTGAAGTTACTGATCATGGTGAAGGCATAAGTGAATTTGATCTGTTGAAAATATTTACAAAGTTTGGTCGTCTGGATAACCCATTAACGAGACAGACCGAAGGTACAGGACTTGGATTATTTATAACAAAAGCTTTGGTGCTTGCACTTAAGGGAGATATATCAGTTACCAGTAAGCCTGGTGAGACAAAGTTTACAGTGATTCTTCCTGCCGCTGTTTCAAGCCAGGCTATTCCTCTTTCCGGAGGAACAGGACCAGTTGAAGGGGAGGTGTTTGGATAGTATGAATTCAATAAAACCACCTTCAAAACTAGTTCTTATTGCAAATGATTTGAGTAAGGATGTCTCTGATGCACTTGAAAAAGCAGGATTTAAAATTGATTTATTTAATGATGTGTCAGAGGCTGAAAGTATGATCAGGGCTATAAAACCAGATCTTGTTCTTGTTTATAGTGATTTAACCGGAGATCATGGTTTAAATTTATGTCAGAAAATTAGAGCAGAAGAAATAAACCCGAGACCTATAATTGTTTTTCTTGTGCATGAGGATAATCCTGATGAAAGAATTGAAGTTCTTAGATCAGGTGCCGATGATGTAATTTCTTATCCTATATCAGGTAAAGAGCTTGCATTTAGGGTAATGGCACATATTAGAAGAAGACAAGAAACCCATATAAATACTTTGACCGGATTACCTGATGCTGTAATTGCAAATAATGTTATCGAGCATTGTATTAATAATCTTCCTGATTGGGCAGTTTTGTCAATCGATCTTGATAACCTGAGGATCTATAACGAAACCTATGGTGAAACAAGCGGTGATCAGATGATAAAAACACTAGCAGCAGTTCTTAAGTCTGTTTTATCAAAAGATGATTTTCTTGCTCATCGCGGCAGTGATGACTTTCTTCTTATCACTAGACGTGATAATGCAGAAGCAGTTGCAGAAGAAATATGCAGACGGTTTGATTATATTGCCCCAAGATTTTATACAAAGACTGATGCAAGCAGAGGCTATGTTATTGGTGTAGGACCAAATGGTGTGAGGAGGAGGATACCTCTTGTTTCAATTAGCATTGGCGTAACAGCAAAAGGCAGAAGAAATTTTATAACTGCTGTTGAAGTTTTACAGGTAGCAAGGGATATGAGATATCTTGCAAAAAGTAAAACAGGCTCAGATTGGGTAAGTGATAGACTCAGGCTTGTTGCAAATGAACCGGCCCATGCCGAAAACAGAATTAAAATTCTTGTGGTTGAATCTGATGCCTCCATGTCACTCCTTTTAAGAGATACCCTTGAAATGGAAGGATATTTTGTTGATACTGCTCACAGCTTTAATGAAGCCTGGAGCATGATTAACAGCTGGCTTCCCGAACTTATTCTTATTGAGACAGATATTGTATCTGATGGTATAAGCGGATGGGAATTAACGAAAAAAGTGAAACAGGATCCAAAGCTTGCCCCAATATGGCTTGTTGTTACTACAAAAAATCCTGATCATGTTACAGCACTTGAGTCTGGTGCAGATTTATACTTGCCGAAACCTTTTGAGCTTCAGTTTTTATTCTCTGAAATAAGATATCTACTTAGGGCAAGAGTCAGATCCGGTGTTTTACTTTAATTTAATTCTACTCGTCAGAACTTGCAAGTTTAAAGTCTGAAGCTTTTACATTCTGTAAAAAACTTTTAAATGCTTCTGTGTCTTCATCATCTGGGTCCATGTCGGTTGGTATTGTACCGTCTGAAAATACCTTATCTGAGATTAATATTGGACAGTCAGCTCTTAAGGAGATTGCTATGGCATCGCTTGGCCTTGAATCAACTGGAATAAGCTCACCAATTGCATTTTCAATGATAACTGTTGAAAAGTAGGTGTTATCATTTAAATCATTTATTTCAATATGATGCACCTTATACCCAGTTCCTACAATGATGTTAATTATCAAGTCATGTGTAAGTGGTCTTTCAGGTTTAAATTCTTCAAGAGCCCGTGCTATAGCCTGAGCTTCTGCATGTCCAATCCATATTGGCAGGGCTCTTTTTTTTGAAACATCATTTAAAATAACCAGTGGATGGTTATTCCTTATGTCTAATGCAATTCCTGTAACAAACATTTCAATCATTTTTTTAGCCCTGTATTGTTACTAATTTAATTCTACATAAACATCATAATATAAAGATTAGATTAAGTGTTTATTTTCTACTTTATTCCCTAAATGGCTTGATTTTATTCTTTTTACTCATCCTTAAGACTTGCTTAGTCTAAACAAGTTTATATACCTGAAGATGGCTTAAAAAGGGATTTCTGCAACCTTTTGAGAATTATATTTTGTTTGGCTTGTAGCACCTGTTTCGTGTAAATAAGGTGACAGAATGTTGACTTTTATATTAGGGGATATTTTTTTAATATTGTTGATAAAATCCTCACCAGGTTCAACCCATAACTTTCTGTCAAGAATATAATTCTTTGAGTTACCGTTGTTTTTTGCTTTCAGAATTACTGGATGAAACGGATTTGGTTTTTCCTTTTGAAGAATAGAACGAAGTGAATGGATACTTGTATAGGAATTGTTTTTATCAAGCATGTCTTCATTAGTTTCTATCACTGTAATTTTTATATTTTCCATTGGTTGTAATGCTTTTATCTGTATACTTGTGTTACCTTCACTTCTTTGCTGAACTTTTCCAAGCAAAAGTAATGGTACTTCAGGGATTAAAAATTCATTGTATTGTGCCATTTGATCTGAAAAAATAACAGCTTCAGCCTTTCCCATAATATCTTCAAGTTGCAGTATGCCTATAAATTTATTACTTTTGGTAAGCTTTTTATTATATTCGCTTATTATTGCTAGTAGGAATACCTCACTGTTATCAGGCATTTCAGGTATTTCTGATAAATTACAGGTACAAGCTTTTTGAATAATATCAGGTATATCTCCCAGCGGGTGGCTTGATATGTAAAAGCCTGTAAGCTCTTTTTCCATAGTCTGTAGTTCTTTTTTACTGTATTCGTTGTATTTTTTTACAGGATCATTATTTCCGTTTGATAATGCAGCTTCTGACTCAGCTTCTCCAAAAAGATTTAGCTGTCCGCTTAAAGTGCTCTCTCTTTTTTTATGAGCCAGTGAAACAATGTTTTCAAGTGAATCAATCATATTTTTTCTGGCATCTTTTAATGAGTCAAATGCACCTGCTTTTATAAGGGATTCCAATGTCTTTTTATTTACCACCCGCAAATCAACTTTGCTGCAGAAGTCATATAGGGATGAAAAAATATTGTTTTCAGAACGAGCCTTTATTACTTCAATTACAGCCTGTATGCCTACATTCTTTATTGCTCCAAGCCCAAATCTTATAAAATTATTTTTTATGTCTGCAGTGAAATTTACTCCTGACAGGTTTATATCTGGAGGGAGAATAGCAATCCCCATATTTTTACATTCATACATGTAATATTTAATTTTGTCCTGATCATCAAGTACACTGGATAATAGTGCTGTCATATATTCAATTGGGTAATTTGCTTTTAAATATGCTGTTTGATAAGTAAGCATTCCATATGCAGCACTGTGTGATTTGTTAAAACAATATTCTGCAAAACTAACCATCATGTCAAAGAGTTCTTCTGCTATTTTTGGATCATGGTTGTTCTTTTTACAGCCTTCATGAAACTTTAAACGGTATTTAGCCATCTCCTTTGGCTTCTTCTTGCCCATGGCCTGTCTTAAAAGATCTGCTTCACCCAGGGTGAAACCTGCAAGTTTCTGAGCTATCTGCATTATCTGTTCCTGGTAAACAATTGAACCGTAAGTATCTTTTAGTATTGGTTCGAGTTCAGGGACTAAATAGCGGATTTCTCTTTTTTTATTTTTCCTGTCTATAAATTCATTAATCATTCCTGTATCAAGCGGACCTGGTCTGTACAGTGCTATAAGTGCTGATAAGTCTTCAATCGTGGAGGGTTTCATTTCTTTTGCAATTTGTTTCATACCACCTGAAGTTTCAAGCTGAAAAATTCCTGCAAGATTTCCTTCAGAGATCATCTTAAAAACTTTCTCATCATTAGTTGGTATTTTGTGCATATCTACCTGTATACCTCTGGCGGTATTTATGGTTTCCAGTGCTTTATTTATCATAGTGAGGTTTCTCAATCCCAGAAAATCCATTTTAAGCAGCCCCAGATATGCAAGTTCATCCATGCTGTATTGTGTGATGATTGCTCCATCGTTGTTTTTCGATAATGGGACTATTTCCTCAAGCGGTGTATCAGAAATTACAACACCTGCTGCATGAACCCCGAAAGTTTTGTTTACACCTTCAAGTTTTTCAGCAAGATCAATAATTTCTCTTATTTCAGAATTGGTTTTATATTGTTCAATAAATTCAGAGTGGTTCCCTTTCATCCACACAAGTTCTCTTGGTTTTCCTCTTACTACAGGGATTAACTTTGCAATCTTTTCTGATTCACTATATGGGTAATCCAGTACCCTTGCCATATCTTTAATAACTGCTCTTGAAGCAAGTTTATTGAATGTGATTATCTGTGCGACTTTATCATTCCCAAATTTTCCCCTTACATATTCAAGTACTTCATCCCTCCTTTCAATACAAAAATCCGTATCAATATCAGGAAGTGATTTTCTTTCCGGGTTTAAAAATCTTTCAAACAACAGATTGTATTTAAGCGGATCTATATCAGTTATATTTAATGCATAAGCAACTATTGAACCTGCTGCAGAACCTCTTCCTGGACCAACCGCTATCTGATGATCTTTTGCATATTTGATAAAATCCCATACAATAAGAAAATAATTTGCATACCCAAGCTTGAAAATTACTTCAAGTTCATGTTCTGCCCTCTCTCTTACCTCTGGGGTAACATCCAGATATCTTTTTTTTACCCCCTCCCATACAAGTTTTGAAAGATAAGACTCTTTTGTGTGTCCATCTTCAACAGGATAGTCGGGAAGCCTGGTGTAAGGGTTTCCAAGCAGCTTATAATCCTCAACTTTTTCTGCTATTTCCATAGGAGAAATAAGCACAGCCTGCTTAATTAAATCTTCTTTCAGATGGTTCTGAAAGAGCTGTAACATTTCAGAGCCATTCTTAAGGTATTCAGTACCGGTGAAATGCATTCTGGGGAAATCTTTTACAAACTTATTTGTCTGCAGACATAACATAGCGTCCTGTGCAATTGCATCTTCTTTGTTTGTAAAATGGCTGTCATTGGTTGCAACAAGTTTTAAATTTAATTCTTTTGCAAGTTGTGCAATAAGTGGATTTATAAATTTTTCTTCGCTTAAGCCATGATCCTGAATCTCAAGATAAAAATCATCTCCAAAAATATCTGTGTATAATTCTGCAATATTCCTTGCATCTTCATATTTTCCTTTTAAAATAGTGTTTGGTATTTCACCTCCAATACATGCAGTAAGTGCTATTAATCCTTTACTGTGTCTTTTTAGAAACTCTTTGTTTATTCTTGGCTTATAGTAAAAACCGTTTAGATTGCTTTCAGTTACTACTTTTGAGAGATTTATGTAACCTTCATCATTTTTTGCAAGCAGTATCAGGTGGTATAAGGGGCTTCTTCCAGATTTATCATTATGATCGCCATTTACTATGTAAGTTTCGCAGCCTATTATTGGTTTAATACCTTCATTTTTTGCATTTCTATATAACTCAATTGCGCCGTACATTACTCCGTGATCTGTTACAGCCAGTGCTGGGATATTATTTTCCTTTGCTTTTTTTATCAGATCTTTTATTCTGCTTGCGCCATCAAGCAGGCTATATTCAGTATGCAGGTGTAGCGGAACATACTGAGGAATGTCTTTTGTAGCAGTACCCATGCTACTAATTTTATCACCAGTATAATTTGAAACACTTTATGGGATTGTCGCAGAACCCCTTCAGTGCTAACAGCAACTTTAACAAAGAAACTGGCTTTGCAGCAGTCCCTTTATTTGACAAAGGATTAGAATTTCTAAATTTTAAAAATATGAGTGTTACTTGTTTATTTTTGCACTTAATCCCCAGATGCTTCCTGCGCCTGTAGCATAAACTGCAAACTGGGAGAAAATAAGCAGGATATTTATAAATTGTGAAGGTGTGCTTGTTGCCACAAGGTAGTAGTTTATGTTCATTAAAATGCCTGCAAATACTGCAATAACCATTGGGAAACCAAGAAGAAATGCAACGCCTGTAAGTATTTCTCCCCATATTGTAAGCTGTGCAAATATATATGAATTAGGAATAATTGATTGGTTTAAAAAATTAACGTAAAAATCATGCGGAGTATTCTTTGCGAAATTTTCAATTGTGCCGGAAAATGAACTTATAAATTCTTTGTTTAAAAATTTGCTTATTCCTGAAGTAAGCCATATGTAGCTTATTGAGAGCCTAAGTAACAATAAAGAAATATTTGCAAGATTCATGGCTGCTTTTTTAATTTATGCAGGAACAATATTTACGAAGCATTTGCCTCTTCTATGTTCAAATTTTACTACTCCAGGTGTAATTGCATAAAGAGTATGATCCCTTCCTATATTAACATTGTTACCCGGATGAAACTTGGTACCTCTTTGTCTTATGATTATGTTTCCTGATGATACTTTCTCTCCACCATATTTTTTAACGCCAAGATACTTAGGATTACTGTCTCTCCCATTTCTTGTAGAACCTACACCTTTTTTTGATGCCATTTTTACTTCTCCTAAGCTATTTCTTTTTTGTGGTTTTTTTGGAAGCCTTTACTGGAGTTTCTTCAACCTTTATTTCTTCTTTTTTAACTTTTGGAATGTGTAGGTTTTTTACATTTTCTGCTTTTGCAATAATTTTTCCTTCAAGCTCAATATTTTCAATAAGGATTTTAGAAAAATGTTGTCTGTGACCTCGTTTAACCCTATATCGTTTTTTTGGTCTCATTTTGTAGACAATTACCTTATCAGTTTTTCCCTGTTCTAAGATTTCTCCATTAATAACTGCACCTTTTACATAAGGGTTGCCAACTTTTGAATCTTTACCATTTACAAGCATTACAATATTCTTTAGTGAGACTTTTTCTCCCGCCTGACCAGGAATCTTCTCAATAACAATACTTTGGCCTGCCATAGCCTTTAGTTGTTTTCCACCGGTTTCTACTACTGCAAACATAGGTTTAGTATTCTAACATGAGCCTGTGAGCCTATGAAACTTATCTTACGCTTTGCTTCTTGATTGAAGGTACACAGGCTCAATCTTTATTTATATTTACTTTTTATTTCCTTAATAGTTCTTTGTAGTTCTTTTTTCTTTATTGCATCCCTCTTGTCATAAATTTTCTTTCCTCTTCCTAAACCAAGCTCAAGCTTTGCCCAATTGTTTGAGAAAAATATTTTTAATGGGATCAGTGTAAGATTCTTTTCTCTGATTTTGTTGTAGATTCTTAAAATCTCTTTTTTGTGTAGTAGTAATTTCCTCTTTCTTATAGGAGGATGATTAAACCTGTTTCCAAACTGATATGGTGAAATATGGCAGTTGTATAACCATACTTCTCCTTTTTCTATTTTTGCAAAACTGTCTTTAAGCTGTGCTTTTCCTGTTCTGATTGACTTTACTTCTGTACCTGTTAAAACAATGCCACAGGTTGTTGTATCCTCAATTGAAAAATCATACCTTGCTTTTCTGTTTTCAATAGCAACAGAATGATTTTTTCGGGACTTTTCTCTTTGTTTTGAACTCACAGGTTAGATATAAAGACTACTGGACCTTAGCCTGATGTTTCTGAATGTGAGAATTATCGGCAATAATAGTGCCTACTTTTTCACCCTGGACTATTTGGTTAATTATGCCTTTTGCTGAAAAATCAAAAATAATAATAGGAATACTGCTTTCCTGTGCCAGTGCTACTGCTGCTGCATCAATTACTTTTAGTTCTTTGCTGAGGACTTCATTATAAGCAATAGATGGGTATTTCTTTGCATTTGAGTTTTTCTTTGGATCACTGTCATATACACCATCTACACCATGTTTTGCCATAAGCAGAACATTTGCATCTATCTCAGCTGCTCTTAAAGCAGCAGTTGTATCGGTAGTAAAAAAAGGATTTCCTGTCCCGGCTGCAAAAATTACAACTCTGCCTTTTTCCAGATGCCTGATTGCTCTTCTTCTTATATAGGGTTCTGCAATAGCCTGCATTCCAATTGCAGTTTGGACCCTTGTGTTTACATTTAATGATTCCAGTACTCCCTGAAGTACAAGACCGTTCATTATTGTAGCCAGCATGCCAACATAATCAGCAGCAGCTCTGTCCATCCCAAGCGCTGTGCTTGACTGTACCCCACGAAAAATATTTCCACCACCAACTACAATTGCTATCTGTACACCAAGGGCGTGAACATTTTTTATTTCATGTGCAATCTGATTAACAATTTTAGGATCAATACCTGAAATCTGATTCCCCATGAGGGCCTCGCCTGACAATTTTAGAAGGATCCTTTGATAAGCTAGTTTTGCCATGTTTAAGAGATGCCAACAGTTGTTTTATTCTCTGTATTTTCTGTTTTTTCAACTGCCTCACCGACATTATATCGTATAAACTGAGATACCTTAATTGCTGTATTTAGTTTTTTACCTGTATCCTTGAGTAGTTTTTCTATTGTTGTAGTCTGATCTTTAATATATGGTTGATCCATTAGACATCTTTGAGCAAGTACCTTGTCAAGTCTTCCCAGAACAATCTTTTCAGCTATTTCCTTAGGTTTCTTTTTAAGATCTTCTTTTCCCATTTCAATTCTTTTTTCATTTTCAATTATTTCAGAAGGTACTTGACTTTTATCAATGTATTCAGGCTGTGGCTGGCTTGCTGCGATATGCATCGCAATGTTTCTTGCAAGTTCTTCAAGTTCTGAACCATTGGTAGCAGGTTGGGTGACGAGCTTAATCAGAACACCTATTTTTTTTCCTACTGGATGAATATATGTTCCAACGACTCCAGCTTCAGTATCCAGCCTGAAAATCTCAAATCTTCTTAGTTGTATATTTTCACCAATTGTTGCAATCCTGCTTGATATTAGATCAGATAATGAAGAATTGTTATGTTTTAGAATTAGTGCTTGATCAATAGTTTTTGGGTTATGTTTTAGAAGCAAATCAAGTGTTATATTTGATAGCTCAATAAACAAATCGTTTTTTGCAACAAAGTCTGTCTGTGTATTAAGCTCTGCAATTACACCACTTTTTTTATCCTGGGAAAGTTTACTTCCGACAATTCCTTCAAGTGTAGTTTTCTCAGCTTTTTTTGCTGCAGCAGTTAATCCTTTTTGTCTTAATATTTCTCTGGCTTTTTCAAGATCTCCATTTGCTTCCTTCAGGGCATTTTTACATTCCATCATACCGGCCCCTGTTTTTTGTCTGAGATCTGCAACATCTTTTGCACTGAATGTCATGTACTTACTTCCTGTCCTTCTTTTGGAACTGTAATTTCTTCAACAATTTTTGCAGTAGGTTTTACATTGACGAATTTCTTGGCAAAGCCATTTTTTGAAACAGATTTATGATTATCTGGTATTTGTCCTTCATGACCTTCTATAATTGCTTCGGATATTCTGTTAATCATAAATTTTACTGATCTTATTGAATCATCATTACCTGGAATGGGGAAATCAATATTATCAGGATCGCAGTTTGTGTCAATAATTGCAACCACTTTTACACCTGTAGCCTGGGCTTCTCTTATTGCAATGTGTTCTTTCTGTTGGTCAACCACAAAAAGAATATCTGGTTTTCCTCTCATATTTTTTATTCCGCCAAGTGATTTCTGAAGTTTTTCAAGTTCTTTGTTAAAGACTGTTAGTTCTTTTTTGTTTGCATGTGAGATAGTGCCTGTTTCCTGCATTTCTTCAAGCTCTCTAAGTCTGTTTTGTCTATGTCTTATAGTGTCAAAATTTGTAAGGAAACCACCCAGCCAGCGTCTGTTTATATAAAATGCACCACATCTCACAGCTTCTTCTTTTATTATTTCTGAAATATGCTTTTTTGTACCAACAAATATTATGTTTTTCTTTTGTGAAGCAGCTTCTTTTAAAAAATTACATGCTTTTTCTAACAATTCTGATGTTTTTACCAGATTAATTATGCTGATACCGTCTTTATCAGTAAAAATAAACGGTTTCATTTTCGGATTCCACTTTCTTCGCTGGTGTCCCAGGTGAACACCTGCTTCAAGTAAATCTTTTATTTCAATAGTTTCCATCAAATTTTGTTTAATTCCTCTCCGGAGTTTGTTATTTTTGAATTTAGCTTGAATATTTTAGCATGCAACCACTGCAGTGGTTCATGAAGTATTATTCAGCTTTTTGCTTTTTGATTAATGATATGGAAAAAGGTCTTTTGGATTAAAAGGTACTGAAATAGGTCCAGATAAATACCTGTTTTGTATGTCAGATGAAAAATTTGCTAAATCTTCTCTGATTAGTTCTACATTAAACATGGTTTGTCCTCTGCTTACACTAAGTCTGACCCTGCTTCCTGGAGTGCCTGATAACAGTTCAAAAACACTATCGGAATTTAAATTCTCTGTTCTGACTCCATCAATTGAGTAAATAAAATCTTTTGGTTTTATGCCGGCCATGTTTGCAGGTGAGTTTGGATAAACCTGTTCGACATATGACGGGAAACCACTTTGGTGTATAAAGCGGAGTCCAATAACACCAATTCCGGTCTGAGGTTTAATCTGACTTATGTCTTCTCTTATATTTCCTTTAAGGATGACTTTTTCATTTGATTTAACAGACGGAGGAGTTTTTATTTCTATTTCCTCAATGCTAATTACTGGTTTGAGAGTGATTAAAAATATAATCTGTGCAGCAATTATTACTGTAAGTTTTTTATTTAGGTATTGTTTTAAATATGGTTTCATGATCCTTAGAATTAATTTAATTCTATATGATTAACAATTGATTAAATCTCGGGACAATTTAACGAAGTTAATATCCATTTGTATGGATATTGCACTTACAGGGTTACACTTACTTATATCGGCTCTCTCTGTTTAGTCTGTATTTTAATAGCTTCTATAAGGTCATTAGGGGTTATAAAACCATGCTCAAGAAGTATTTGCCCTACAGGCTTATGTTCTTTCCCCTGTGAGTCAATTAATTCCTGTTCTTTAAGCGCAACATTTAGCTGGTCTTCTGTTAAAACACTCAGACTGATTAAAATTTCACCCAGTAAATATTTTTTTTGATTCATTTATAAATCGGTTTTTTTTAAACCAGCACCCTGCTACCTATAATTTTCCCTAAAAAAATTAAAATATTAAAGCTTTCAGGGGTTGCCTGTTATATTTGGGTCATACCCTATCTTTTTATTTTATAACACTAAGGGCTTTAAGGTTTAACTTGAAATATTGGCTTACTATTGTGCCATTAGGTATACCCAAATATTCTGCTTATGGCTGCTTAGTTTCCTACCTGACCAGGTTTACAAAATCTTTGCCATACCTAACAGCAATTATATTATATCTGATGACAAAAATATCAATAATAAAAATACTCATGATTAAAAAGGTGAGGATATAAGGACTTCGTTTGTTCTTGTTAAATCCTCATTTAATTTTACTTCAATGTATAAATCTGCGTTTTTTATTTTTTTCTTGCCGATTTTTGAAATTCTCCCTATTGGATGATTTGGAGGATAAGTTTGTGGAAGTCCTCCACTTGCAATTCCTGAAGTTACGACATAATCACCAACTCTAACATTACTCCCAATAGGGATAAACTGAATGGTGCCTGATTTATTTGAGTTCCCATTTAATATCCCAAGCAGATTTGCTCTTTTTAGCCTGCAACCAATTCTGAATCCTGGATCAGAGATTAACTGAACGAAGGATGAATTGTTGCTTACGTCTACCACCTGTCCTACTATGCCTTTATTGCTTAAAACCGAGTCACCTGCTTTTATACCATCAGATGAGCCTTTATCTATTATTAGTTGTTTGTGCCAGTTGTCGGGACTTCTACCAATTACATTTGCAGCAAATGTTCTGTGAGAAAGACTTTTTTTCAGACTTAGTATTGATGAGAGAGTTTTATATCCGGTACTCTGATTTTCTAAGATGTAAATTTTGTGTTTTAGGAGAGTGATTGTTCTCTCCTGTTCTTTTACATTTTTATTTGCATTGATAAGTTCTGTTAGTGACGATTTAGCATGAGCAACAGTCTGAAATGAGCTATTTAGGCTGCTTCCACATATAAGATAAATATTTTCCCCAACCCATTTTAAAGGTCTGGATAATACCCACAGGACCATGAAACAAATTGCGAGGGTAAAAGCAATCCGCGGGTTTATATTCTGGACAATTGAAAGCCACTTTGACGACATATTTTTGCCTACCGCCCTCCTTGCTCCTTCGTCGCTTGTCGGGCTTTGCAATGTGCATTTGGAACATCCTCTTGCTACATTGCTCAGATTTTACCGAATAAATCGGATAAAATCTTACCATTTTAAATAGCTTATTTAGAAATGTTACCCTAGCTAGGTAATAACCATATTATATTAGTCATACTGCATTGAAGAGTTTAATATTCTGCGAAGTGTTTTATCAACAAGCACTCTTCCGGTTCCTACAACCACACATGAAAGCGGATCTTCTGCAATATGAACAGGGACTTCAGTTTCATGAGATATAAGTTCATCAAGTCCATGTAAAAGTGCTCCACCACCTGCAATTACTATACCGCGATCGTAAATATCTGCTGCAAGTTCGGGAGGAGTTCTTTCCAGTGTTCTTTTTACTGCTTCTACAATTGCAGCTAAAGGATCCTGCATTGATTCTCTGACCTCGGGTCTTCCAATTACTACAGTCCGTGGGAGTCCGTTTATTAGATTAAGTCCCCTTACCTCAAGTTTTTCATTGTCTTCATTTGATTTAAATGCTGAACCAAGTCTGAATTTTATTTCTTCTGCAGTTCTTTCACCAACAGCGAGATTATAAACTTTTTTCATGTACTGAATGATAGCTTCGTTTAGTTCATCTCCTGCTACTCTTATAGATTCACTGACTACTATTCCTGAAAGTGATATCACAGCAACCTCTGTTGTCCCTCCACCAATATCAACTATAAGACTTCCGATAGGCTCAGCGACAGGAAGTCCTGCACCAATGGCAGCTGCCATTGGTTCTTCTATTAGATAAACAGGCCCTGCACCTGCATTTTCTGCAGCTTCTTTTACTGCTCTTCTTTCTACTTCTGTAATTCCAGAGGGGATACCTATTGCTACTCTCGGCTTTCCAAGAGATCTGCCTATGTTACTTTTACCGTTAACTTTATCTATAAAATATCTGAGCATCATTTCAGCATGTCTGAAATCAGCAATAACTCCATCTCTTAGCGGTCTGGTTGCAACTATGTGTGAAGGGGTTCGCCCAATCATTGCCCTTGCTTCTTCTCCTACAGCAAGGACTTCTTTTGTTTCATTATTTACAGCAACAACAGAAGGTTCTCTTAAAACTATTCCCCTGTCAGATGTGCAAACAAGTGTATTTGCAGTCCCGAGGTCTATTCCAATATCTCTTGATAACCTTTTCCAGAACACTTGTATAATCTTTCTTTTTATTTTATGGCTAAGCTATAATCTAGTGTAATTGATTTTGTGTTAGAGGGCAAATCATAAAATAAAAGACAATGACCTTAAGTGAAACATTAAATACAAAAAAATTTATAATTACCTGCGAATTAGCTCCACCAAAAGGTACAGACGTATCAAACATTGTTTCATCTGCAAAACACTTACAGGGCTTGGTTGATGCAGTAAATCTTACTGATGGACAAGGTGGAAATATGAGAATGTGTCCATTAGCTGCAGCAACATTTTTATTAAATGAAAATGTTGATGTTATCTGGCAATTAACCTGTAGGGACAGAAACAGGATTGCAATTCAGGCTGATTGTCTGGGAGCATATGCAATTGGGATTAAAAATGTTTTACCGATGAGAGGAGATGATCCAAAATCTGGAGATCATCCTGATGCTAAACCTGTGTTTGATTTGGAAACCACTGAACTGATAAGAACAATTAAAAAGCTCAACGATGGATATGATATGTCAGGAAAAGAGTTAAAAGGAAAAACCAATTTTTTTGTTGGTTGCACAGCACATCCTAATGCACCAGATCTTGTTAAGCAAAAAGAAACAATAAAGGAAAGGTTTGAAATTGGTGCAGGTTTTATCCAGACTCAGATATGTTATGAAGTTGATCAGATAAAAAGATTTATTGATTCACTCGGAGGGTTTGCATCAAAAACAATAATCGGAGTTACACCCTTAAAAGGTATTAAAATGGCGCATTTTATGAACGAAAAAGTTTTTGGTGTAACTGTCCCGGCTAAAGTCATGGAAAGGATCGGGAATTCAAATGATGAAAAAAAAGAAGGATTATTAATTACAAAAGAAATTATTGATGAAATTAAAAAAACAGGTGCCGGCGGTGTTCATGTCATGGCTGTAGGGCAGGAAAATATCCTCCCTGAAATAATCCGTTTTTTGATTGAGTCAAGTCCTTTAAAGGTTTAAAGATAGTTCTTTTTTACCTCCATTTGGCTCTTATATTATTGATTATTTAACTAGTATTAGGGTTGACCCTAAGTATTGAACTTTAATGAAGTGAATATCAATATTGGTCTATTTTGTACAGAGAAGAGGTACTAAAGGATATGAATTATTTAAAACAGGTTATAGCTGTAATTGTTTTAGTAAACGTGCTTTTTACTGGTTTTAGTTCTTTTGCTGATTGTGGAGATGCTGCCCCAAATGATATGGATAAACAGTGTGCTGGCTCCTGTAGTGGTACAGCAGATGCTCCTAATGGATGCTATTACCCACCTGATTCAAGCACAGGTTTGACAAATGAGATGTGTGGTAATAAGACTGGTGGAAGTTATCCAAACGCAAGAGATACAATTTGTTGCTGTAAATAAAATATAGTCCAAAAGCTATAAGTCATAAGCCATAAGCTATTACAAAAGCTTATGGCTTTTATTTTTATCTTGTTTATAATGGTATTTAATGAAATATACAAAACCATTACTAAGACTTATTGAAGAATTTCAGAAATTCCCTGGTGTAGGACCAAAATCTGCTGAAAGAATGGCTTTTCATCTTATTAAACAGGATGTCCATTATATTGAAGGGTTCTCAAAAGTTGTAATCGAAGCAAAAGAACAAATCAGAAAATGTTCTGAATGTTTTAATTTAAGCTCAAATGATCCGTGTGAAATTTGTAGTAATTCCTTAAGGGATAAAAAAACAATATGTGTGGTTTCTGAAGCGAAGGATCTTTCTGTGGTTGAACGAACAAATGAATATAAAGGTTTATATCATGTTATTGGCGGACTAATTTCTCCCATAGATGGTATTGGACCGGATGATTTAGTAATTAAAGAATTAATATACCGGGTGAGCAGGAGTGATCCGAATGAAATAATTTTTGCTCTTGATACAAGTACAGAAGGTGAAGCCACAGCTTTATATTTACACAGAATACTCTCACCTTTATGTAAAAAAATTACAAGGCTTGGTTTTGGCTTGCCTGCTGGTACTGAACTTGAATATGCTGATGAACTTACGATTAGCAGAGCCTTGGAAAACAGGAAAGAGATTGTTTGACCTGTTTGTAATTTATTTGCGCTATGATATTAATATTATGAAACAAGTAAGACTTAAAAAAATAACATGGGGAGACGGACAGTCACTTCCACTGATTGCAGGACCATGTGTAATTGAAAACAGGGATCTTGTTATGAAGACTGCAGAAAAATTAAAAACAATTTGTGAAAAATTAAAAATTCCTTTTATTTTCAAGTCCTCATATGACAAAGCAAACAGAACTTCCTCTAAAAGCTTTAGGGGGCTTGGAATAGAAGAAGGGCTTAATATACTTTCTGAAGTAAAAAAAGAATTTGATGTCTTTGTTCTGTCTGATATACATGAAATCTCTGAGATAAATCTTGCAGGTAAAGTACTTGATATTATTCAAATCCCTGCATTTTTATGTAGACAAACAAATTTAATTATTGAAGCAGCAAAAACAGGCAAAGTAATTAATATAAAGAAAGGGCAATTTTTAGCACCTGATGACGTTGCTAATATTGTAAAAAAAGCATATTCAGTCGGGAATGAGAATATTTTAATTACTGAAAGAGGTACATCTTTTGGTTATCATAACCTTGTTGTTGATATGAGAGCTTTTGATATTATTCATAAAGCCGGAATTCCTGTAATTTTTGATTCAACACATTCTGTTCAATTACCAGGAGGGGCTGGTGATAAATCATCAGGACAGAGAGAATTTATACCCTCTCTTTTACGTGCGGCAGTCGCAGCTGGATGTGATGGAATTTTTATGGAAACACACCCTGATCCGGACAATGCATTAAGTGATGGTCCAAATATGGTGCAGCTTGATAAAGTTGAAAATCTTCTTACTGAAGCTTTAAGAATTAAGGAAGCAGTCAGGAAAAGCTGTGCAGTCGTCTGAACCAATTGTTGAAGTTAAAAATGTATCAAAATACTTTGGCAAGAAAAAAGTATTGGAAAATGTAAGTTTTTCTGTCTATAAGAATGAGATTTTATTAATTATTGGGTTGTCTGGTACAGGTAAATCAACATTATTAAAAATTATTTGTGGGCTTGAAGAGTCTGATTCAGGTGAAGTAATTCTTAAAACTACGAATATAGGAATGGCTTTTCAGGGGGCTGCACTGTTTGATTCCTTAAATGTCTTTGATAATGTTGCTTTCCCAATAGTTAATTCAAAAATTAAGCTGCATGAGCAAGAGATAGAAAAAAAAGTTCTTGAGAAATTAAAGCTTGTAGGCCTTGCTGGTATGGAAGGTTATAGGGTTGATGAACTCTCAGGCGGTATGAAAAAAAGAGTTAGTTTTGCAAGAGCAATAATAGACGATCCTGAAATTATTCTTTATGATGAACCAACAAGCGGACTTGATCCTGTTGTCTCAAATGTTATTGTTGATTATATTTTAAAATTACAGAATGAACTTCATGCATCAAGTGTTCTGGTTACACATAATCTGAATGTTATAAAAAAAATTACAAGCAGGATTATTCTTTTGTATGATGCAAAAGTTGTATGGGAAGGGATTTCAGCGGATTTGTTTGTATCGGCAAATCCATATGCAAAACAGTTTATTGAAGGTGCGGTTAAGGGCCCGATGGTAGTTATAAAGGAGTAAACGTTAATAAATATCACCGGAAGCTATTGTAAGTCCAATCAAATTTACCCCTTCATATCTGTTTTTAATTGTTCTTGCAAGTTCACAAAGAGTGCTTCCTGAAGTTAATATGTCATCAATAATTAATATGTTCTTTTTACAGAGGTTGTAGTTTTTTACTTTAAAGGCGTCTTTAATATTTATAATTCTTTCTTCAAGACATTCAAGTGAGTTCATTTTTTTTGTTAATTTTGTCCGGGTTATAAGCCTGTCCGTATATTCAAACTTGAGCTCTTTTGAAAAATGTTTGGCAAGGAGTACAGACTGGCAATACCCTCTTTCCCAGATTCTTTTATAGTGTGATGGAACCGGGATTATAAGAAGGCTATCTGCATTTACTTTTTCAGGGATTGAGTCCCAAAAGGTTATTATTCTTTTACCAAAATACTGAGCAAGTTCTTTTTTGCCGGTTTTTAAATTTAATATTCCCTGTCTTAGCGTGCCATTGTACAATCCCCAGCTATATACTGTTAATTCACTGAATCGCTTGATATAACTATGCTTTCTTTCAATAAAACTATTTTCGCAGATCTTACATACCAAATCAGCTTCTGATACTTCATTACATATCTGACAAACAGTATGGTAAAAAAGTGAAAAACATTTTGAAAGAAAACCAACCATAAGGTATAAGTTTAGTTTTAAACAAAATGAATTTGAATAATACTTTTACTGTAATTACTTTTTAGAAATGGGTACTATGACTAATGTGTATTAATTAAAATTCTGCTTTATAGAACCTGAGTTGTAACTACTCAGGTCCTTCATTAGGGTGAAAATAAAACAATTAATTAAGAAAGATTTTGTCCGATTTACTCGGCAAAATCTGGACCTAGTGAGGGATGGCATACCATAAATCTATGCAAAGCCCGACAAGCGACAAAGGAGCAAGGAGGGCGGTGAGTAATTAACCTGAGTTTAGCTTTGAAAGCCTTTTAAGAACAGGGAATAATGTTTCAACCTCATCAGAACAAACAAGAGATATTTCTTTACCTGCTTTTACTAGGTAATTGTAGTTGTTTCCCCTTACTTTAAACCCAAATTCTATGAGGTTTATAAGAAGGTCCATTTTTAACTGGTTTTTCTTAATGAGATTTATGAGATCAGAAAGGTTTTCAGTTAGTTCTAACCCTTCCTGACTTGTAATTCCTTTAACAAAGTCGTGGATCATCATTGGTTTCTGGGGTGGATAGGTCAGTAATGTACCGTTATCTTTGTGAGCAAATAGATAAATTTCAAGCTCTTTCTTTAAAAGTTCATAAACCTGTGGCTGTAACTCAGCAAGTTCTTTTTGGTTTAAGCCTAATGCAGAAGGCTTATGTATGTGATCCAGGCTTGTATTATTTATTTTTGTGATTAAACCAAAACTAAGGTAAGAATCGTCATACGAACTTATAATTTTTACTATTGAACCCTGGCTAATGCTGTTTTTAAAGGCTTTAGCAGCGGTATCTTCCTTATAGCATTGAGCAATTATAACTTCACTTGTGGAGCAAACTACTTCTGCAAAAGCTTCATCTTGTGCTGTTTTGTGAGTAACTTTTGACATGAGAATAATGTAACAGATTTAGAACTTTTCTGCAGCAATTTTATAAACCACTCTTGACTAAGTTTATATAGTTTGCCATACTTCAATGTGGTTATTGGACACCCAATTAAACCCTGATAAACAAAGGCTTTGAAATAATCCCTGTAAATAGATTACAGGGTGATGAAGGCAAAACAAAAAGGCCCTAATCTTCAAAGCCTTTATTAAAAGGGCCTACAAGAGGCCTAGAAATAAGGAGGAAAATAATGAATAAATCAGAATTAGTAAATGCAGTCGCCAAAACAACAGGTCTGTCAAAAGCAGATGTAGATCGTTCCCTAAAAGGTATTCTCTACAATGTTTCTGCTGCACTTTCAAGAGGAGAAAAAGTCACATTTGTAGGCTTTGGTACTTTTGAAAGACGTGACCGAAAAGCTCGTATGGGAGTTAACCCACAAAGACCAACTGAAAAAATTAAAATTCCTGCAAAGAAAGCACCTGCGTTTTCTGCTGGTTCGGAATTAAAGGCTGCAGTTGCATCTGGCAGACTTCCAAAATTAGCTTTGGAACCTGTTAAGTCTCCTATGATGAAGGCTTCAGGAAAAGGAAAAAGCAAATCAAAGAAATCTGGCAAAAAAAGAAGCAGATAATTAATCACAATTGACGATATACATAACGAGGTGCTTTATTTATAGAGCACCTCGTTCTTTTTCAATCTGAAATCTTTTATATACTAATAGTTATGGCTGATGATAAAAAAATTGCTGTCGGTGCTGATCATGCGGGCTTTGAACTGAAAGAAAAAATTAAACTTCTTCTTAGCGAACTTGGCTATGATGTAGTTGACTTTGGGACAAATTCAATGGATTCTGTTGATTACCCTTTAGTAGCAAAAGCACTTGCAACCTCAGTAGCACAAAAAAATCCGCCAAGGGGCATTTTAATTTGTGGCACAGGAATTGGAATGTCTATTGCAGCAAATAAGGTTAAAGGGATTATAGCTGCACATTGTGTTGATGCTGAAACAGCAAAACTTGCGAGATTGCACAATAATTCAAACGTTCTTACGATGGGAGGAAGGACAGCTAACTCTGATGTTGCAGGCGAGATTGTTAGAACATGGCTTAATACTGGTTTTGAAGGTGGCAGGCACCAGAGAAGGATTCAGGAGATTAGGGATCTTGAAAGATAGAACAGGTAGCTAATTGAAAAATAGGCTCTTAATTACTGGTGGTTCTGGTTTTATAGGATTAAACTTAAAAAAGTTATTGGAGCATTCTGATTTTAATATATGTTCTATCGGGAGAGCATCAAATGAAGATTACAGAATAGAGCTAAATTCAACCCTTCAAAACGAAGATCGTCTCTTAAATTTTTTAAATAACTTTGAACCCAACATTGTATGCCACCTTGCAAGCGGGACAAATATTACCCGTGCTAATGAAAATAAAGAAAAGGAATTTAATGATACTGTTGCTTCGACAAAATCATTGACCAGGATTCTGAATAAACTTAACACTAAACCACATAAAATTATTTATCTTTCAAGTCAGGCAGTATATGGTATTCCTCAGTTTTTACCTGTAACAGAAGAACATGCTACAAAGCCAGTCACTGTTTATGGTGACTGTAAACTACAGGCTGAAAAAATACTCTTTGAGTCCGGAATAAACACAATAATTCTAAGGGTTTCAAGTGTTTATGGTTCTAAACAGGATCCTAATAAATCAGGTGTGATAGCTAAATTTATAGATAAACTAAAAAATAACACCAGTCCTGTTGTCTTTAACAGTTTTGATCTGTACTCAGACTTTATATATGTAGATGATTTAACAAGTGCTATTATCAGTGCAGTTAAATTTGAATCAAAACAGAAAAACCATATTTATAATATTGGTTCTGGTAAACCCACAACCTTAAGAGAGATCCTTGATATTTTATATAAATCTTTTAAAGATGCTCCTAAATCTGAATTAAGGATAAATCAATTGTATCCGGATAAACAAATTAGGGGATTATATTTGGATATAGGAAAAGCAAAAGAGTTCCTGAATTGGCAACCTAAATATACAATTGAGGAAGGATTAAGAATTATGCTTCAGAATATGAAGCTTGTAAACAAATCCTAATGAAATATTTTATAAAAAGATTAATTGATATTTTTATATCTCTGATAGGAATAATATTGTTTCTTCCTATATGGATATTGATAGGTATAGCTGTCAAACTTAATTCGGTAGGGACTGTCTTTTATATACATAAAAGGGTAGGAAAAAACAGAATTGAGTTTAACTGTTTTAAATTCAGATCCATGTATGAAGGCTCTGATGATAAAACTCTTGTGAATAACCCAGATGATGCCAGGCTTACAAAAATCGGCAGTTTCTTAAGGAAAACAAGTCTGGATGAAACTCCCCAACTCATTAATGTTTTATTAGGGCATATGTCAATTGTTGGTCCAAGGCCTTCATTGCCATCTCAGGTGAAAAATTTTACTGAAAAAGAATTTGACAAGCTTCTTGTTAAACCAGGTCTTACAGGGTGGACTCAAATAAATGGGAGAAATTCGATTCCTTATAAAGAAAGAATGGAGCTTGATTGCTGGTATGCAAGAAACTGGAATATCTTGCTGGATTTAAAAATTTTATTAAAAACACCATTTGCTATTTTTGTACAAGAAGGTATTTATGATACTAAATAAGATATTTAGTTTTTCACCTCCTTTATTAACATTAATCTCTCCAGGCTCAGCAGCTTTTAGTCTATGTGGCTGGACTGTGAAATGGTATGGGGTTTTTATTGCTGTTTCATTTTTACTTTATTACTTTATTACTGAAAAACTGGTGAAAAAACATAATATAAGTGAAGTTCATTTTAACAATCTCATTTTTTTTGTTTTAGTTTCTGGCATTATTTTTGCAAGACTTTATTATGTGGTTTTAAACCGTGCTTATTTTACCGAGCATCTGAATGAGATTCCAATGATTTGGCTTGGAGGACAAACCATCCATGGAGGTATTTTTGGTGCTGTTATAGCTATATTTCTATACTCAAAAATTAAAAATATCTCTCCATTTATTTTTCTTGATTTGTTTTCTATTGTTGTGCCTTTAGGACAGTCTATAGGAAGATGGGGGAATTTTTTTAATAATGAGGCTTTTGGCAAACCTGCTATTTCTTCATTTATCAGACTTTATATCCCGGAAGAATACAGACCCTTAAAATATATTAACCAGGGATATTTTCACCCTGTATTTTTATATGAGTCAGTCCTGGATCTTTTGATTTTTATTATTTTGTACAAAAAATACAACAAGTGGAGAAAAACAGAAGGTAAAACTTTTTGGACTTACCTGCTTTTTTATTCAACTGTAAGATTCTTTCTTGAGTTTATCAGGATAGATAGCTTGTATATATTTGACCATTTAGCAAGCGGTCATGTTATAAGTTTTATTCTTATAGTAATTGCTGTCTTGATGATATCCTGGGATGATAAATTGAAGTATTTATATAAGAGGAGAAAATAGTGAGAAAACAATATCCCAGAAAAGTCATAATGGGAATAGATGTGGGTGGTACAAAGATTGCTGCAGCCCTTGTATCAAGCGGAAAATTATTTACAAAGATATATACGAGTAAAACCCCGCATGGAAAAAAAATATTAAAGGTAGTTGATTCTTTTTATAAGCAGTTTTCCGGAAAGTATTTAATAAGTGGCATTGGTATTTCAACTGCAGGTATGGTCAGTGATGATGGAAGGATAGTTGGTTCTACCGGAAACATTCCTGGCTGGCAGGGGATAAAAGTAAAAGAAACTTTGCAGAAAAAATACCGATTGCCTATTGTTGTAGAAAATGATGCAAATTCAGCAGCATATGCTGAATATCACATAGGGAGTGCAAAAGGTGCAAATCCTCTTCTTATGATAACTCTTGGTACAGGAGTGGGTGGTGGGGTTGTAGTAAATGGAAGGCTGGTACGCGGTGCTCATTTTGCTGGCGGTGAAATTGGTCATATAAAACTTGGTTATACAAAACAAAGATGGTGTACATGTTCCCGCTACGATTGTTTTGAAGCATATGCATCAGGCAATGGACTATTAGCGTTGATCAGGCATTACTTCCCTGATAGATACAAAAATATTTCAACAAGGAAACTTTTTGAATTTGCCAAATCAAAAAATAAAAACCAGATTCTTGCTGTAAGAGCAGTCGAAGACTGGCATTATTTTATAGCTCTTGGCATTTGTAATCTGGTTCAGGTAATAGATCCTGAAAAGGTTATTCTGTCTGGGGGTCTTTCACAGGAAGTTAACATTAACTTATTAAGAAAACAGCTGGGTACCCTTTTGCTTCCTGCTCTTTCCAAAAATGCTATTATTCAGAAAAGTGTACTAGGAAATGATGCAGGATTGATTGGAGCAGCGCTTCTTGCTAGTCAGTCATTATGATAGCTTCTAAAGCAGCCTTATTTGATTTTGTAGGAACTCTTGTATTTGTGAAAACCTCAGTAGGTTCAATTTACTCTGATATAGCTTCAGCTTATGGAATATTTAGTAGTGCTGAATTACTTGAAATGAATTTTCATAAGCTTATAAAAGAGAAAATTCCTCCTGCTGGAGGAGAGATTGAAGAAAAAAGATGGTGGAAGTCACTTGTTGCTGAAACATTTGAAATGAGCAATTGTAATCCAGGTGATAAGTTAAACAGTATATTTGAATCTGTTTTTGTAGAGTTTTCAAAAGCTAATGTCTGGGGAATCTATCCTGATGTAGTGCCTGTATTTAATGAATTAAAAAGAAGAAATATTAAACTAGGATTAGTCTCAAATTTTGACAGCAGACTTGAAATGATTTTGAGTGAGCTTGGAATTATTAATTATTTTAATTGTCTCAGTTATTCCGGTAAAGTTGGTTTTTCAAAACCTGACCCCAGGATATTTCAACATGCTCTTATGAACCTAAATTGTTTACCTGAAGAAACTTTATATATCGGGGATAGTCTGGATAACGATTATGTCCCTGCAAATGACTTAAATATAAATGCATATTTAATAAACAGGGATAATATGACCTTTCCTGCTGATATAAATGTCATTAAGACTCTCAATGAATTAACACAACTTGCTTAAACAGCTCTTGATAATTGATTTCCGGGCTAAATTTATTTGTTGTGAATTTTGTTGTATTATATTACTACTTTTATGTCAGTTACTATAAATACTATTAAAGACTCAAAGAACAAAAGAAAAATTGTTGCTCTTACTGCATATGATTACAGTACTGCAAAGGTTCTTGATGATGCTGGTGTGGATATTATTCTTGTAGGAGATAGCCTTGCACAGGTTGCATTGGGTTACCAAAGTACCCTTTCAATAACAATGGAAGAAATGCTGCACCATGCAAAAGCAGTTTTAAGAGGAGTAAAAAGTTCTCTTGTTGTTGCAGATATGCCTTTTTTGAGTTATCAGGTAAGTACTAAGGAAGCAATGAGAAATGCAGGTAAGTTTCTTCAGCTTGGTGCCCATGCTGTCAAGCTTGAAGGAGCATCAAGAAGTATTATAAGAACAATAGAAAAAATGAATACTAGTGGAATACCAGTGCTTGGACATATTGGATTTACACCGCAATCTGTAAATGCTCTTGGTGGAAACCGCGTACAAGGAAAAACATCTGAAGCTGCTAAAAAATTATTGAGCCAGGCAAAGGATTTACAAAGTGCAGGGTGCTTTGCGCTGGTTATAGAACTTGTGCCGTCAGAAGTTGCAGCTCTAATTACTGAATCTCTTGACATTCCTACGATAGGAATTGGAGCAGGAGCAGACTGTGATGGGCAGATACTTGTAACTGATGATTTAGTTGGGAAATTTACTGATTTTAAACCAAGCTTTGTGAGGCGATATGCAGAAGTTGGTAAAGATACAGGAAATGCTGTAAGGAATTTTATTTATGATGTTCAGAACCGCAAATATCCCCAGATTAATGAAAGCTTTTACCTGTCAGAAGCTGAAGCTGAGAGACTCACCGAGATCAGAAAATAATCACATAGTATTTTATTTAAAATAACTTAATGCCTGATATTCAGAAAATCAAAGAATCAAAAAAAATAAAAGATGGCTGGTGGGCTTCTCTTTTCAGCGGTCCTGTTGCAAATCATATGCTAAGGTATGTTGCTGATATAAACTGGATTACACCAAATTGTTTAACAACCTCTTCTTTGTTTTTATGTATTCTTGCATGTGGTTTTATTGCAAATGGCAGCCCGCAGTTTCTAATAATTGGAGCTGTTTTGATTCAGTTTGTTTTTATCCTGGACTGCATGGATGGACAGTTAGCCAGGTATAGAAATCAAACGAGTAATTTTGGTGCCTGGTATGACAGGATAACTGACAGAATAAAAGATTTTATGATTTATTTTTCGATAGCGTTTGGACACTACAGGGTTTATGCAGACTGGAAAATATGGCCTTTGACATTAACTGCATTTTTCTTTGTTTATCTTTTTGATTACTATGTGAATCAGGATATAAAACTAGAACCTGCCCCGAAAACGCAAGCACATAATGGAAAGAAAAATGTTATTTTAAAATTTCTAAATCCGGTTTTTGGCTTTGGTGAAAAGGTTTATAAAACTGTTCCAATACTACAGTTTCACATAGGAGAGCAATATCTTCTTATATCTTTATTTCTTGTTATGAACCAAACCAGGTTGTTTTTATACATTGTTATATTGTTGGGAATTTTTTATTCAGTATATTGGCCGGTGTCAAAGTATCATGGTCGCAAACCAGCTTGATTGTTTCTTAGTTTTTTGGATCTAGAATATCTCTTAGTTTATCCCCCAAAACGTTGAAAGAAATTATTGAAATAAATATAAAAGTTGCAGGTAAAAGAAGTATCCACGGTCTAACAAGTATATTTGAAAGCTCTTTCCCTTCTGCAAGGATATTCCCCCAGCTTGGATCGGGCTGTGTTATTCCAAGCCCTAAAAAACTTAGAGCACTCTCACCAATAATAAAACCAGGGATTGAAAGTGTTGCTGCAATTATCAGGTAGCTTGTAGTCTGCGGAATAATATGATTAATAATAATTTTTAAGTCATTCATTCCAATTGCTTTTGCTGAAAGTGCATATTCTTCTTCTTTAATTGACAGAACCTGACCTCTGATTACCCTGCTTAAGCCTGCCCAGCCTACAAGTGACAGAATGATAGTTATTAGTAAAAATTTTTGTGAATTAGATATGTTTGCAGGGAGTATACTTGCTAGGACCACAATTAGATAGAAGTAAGGTATGCTCATGAGAGCTTCAGAAATTCTCATCATAATATTGTCAGTTGTACCACCATAGTAACCTGATATACCACCGTATAAAACACCAAGAGGGATTACAATTAAAAGTCCTATAAAACCAATTGTCAGGCTTGGTCTCCCACCGTGTATTATTCTTGAAAATATATCTCTTCCGTTTCTGTCAGTACCAAAGAGGTAAAATCTTTCTTCTGTGCCTGTACCAAACAGATGAATTTTACAGGGAATTATTCCCAGAATTTTATATCCATCTCCAATTACAAAAAGTTTTAAAGGATATTGTTTAGTTTTGTCTTCAGTTATTTTTTTTGAAAAGTTGATGCTGTCAAGTTCTTGCAATGTTTTGTTTATATAAGGAATAACTGGTTTTCCATTGCTGAAAAAGTGAATCTTTGATGGTGGCAGGTAACTTGATTTAGGATCTCTTGAATTTGGATTATATGGTGTAATAAAATCACTGAAAATTATAAGCAAATATAGAATTAAAAGAAATATAAGACAAGTTCTTGCAATATTATCTTCCCAGATTTTAGAAAGTATGTTCATGCCTCACTAAATTTTATTCTTGGATCTGCAAATTTAAGCAGTAAATCTGCAACCAGGTTTCCTGTTATTAACATAAGTGCACCTAATATGAGAGTAACCATAGTTAAATTAACATCTGCTTTTCTTGCTGCTTCTAACGTAAGAGCTCCAAGTCCGGGGTAAGAGAGGATTGTTTCTGTAAGGGCAGCCCCACTGAGAAGGGATCCGAATTCAAAACCAAAAATTGTAATGAGGGGATTTATTGCATTTCTAAGAGCATGTTTATAAATAACCATGTTGGTCGGCAACCCTTTTGCAATAGCAGTTTTTATGTATTCCTGTCTTAAAACATCAAGCAAATTAGCCCTCATCTGTCTTTGAAGGCTAGCAATTGAAACTAAAGTAAGAACTACTGTTGGCAATATCAGGTGCTTTAAAATATCAAAAAACCTTTCAATCCTGTTCATCTCAGAGAAATCGAAGCTTGTTAAACCGCCGATTGGAATTAACTGTGTGCTTAATGCAAATAGTAACCCAATAACAGCAAGTATGAACGTTGGTGTGGACATACCACATGTTGTAAGTATTGCAAAAAACCTGTCAATGAATTTATTTTGTTTTAATGCTGCCCAGATTCCAAGAGGGATTGCTATGGTCCATGTGCATATTAGTGTGCATAGACTTAGGATAAGTGTGTTAAAAATAGGTTTTTGAATTACTTTTATTACTGACTGGTTTTGCTGGGTTATACCTAAATCACCATGCATCAATCCTTTTAACCAGAACAGGTACTGAATGTGCAAAGGCTCATCAAGACCCAGCCTTTTGACTTCAAGTTCAAGCACTTCTTTACTTATTGCCGGATTGAATTTTAGGTCTGCAAGAGGATCTCCCGACTTCAAAACAATCTGTTTAACAGGAATATTGTAATGTAAATAATTACCTGCAATTACTGACATGATAAGAAGCATAATTAGAACAATGCATTTTGACAAAAAAGACGATTTGGTAATAAAAGCTTGTAACCAGTAAGTAAAAAGAAATAGAAAAATAAAGAAAAAGTTCAAAAATAGTAATAGTCCTTTATTTCTTAGAATAAAATCAAATGGTAACAAATTAAATTTTGACAGATAAAGCGAGAACCAAACCAGTGAGATTATACTCAGCCAGATTAAAAGATTTTTTTTGCCTGAAATTAAATAAAATATTATAAGTGCAATTATCCAGAACAGGAGTAAAAAGAGATTTATACTATTAATAGTGATATTTAGTCTTATTATCCCAAAACTTATTATTGATACAATAAATAACAAAGGAATAGCCGAAAAAACCCTTTTAAAAATATATCCTCCGGTACTCATGGTTTTATTATAATCTAATTTTTATACACATTATGTAGTTTTAAATATGGAAAAAGGATTCAGAACAAGACTAAACAAAGCAATTTCATCCTGTGGAATAGCCTCAAGAAGAAAAGCTGATGAGTTAATAAAATTAGGAATGGTTGCTGTAAACGGCAAAGTAATTCTTGATTTAGGATATAAAGTTTCTCCTGATGATGCTATTACCGTTAATAACAAAATTATAAAAAAATTAAAACACCAGTATTTTGTTTTTTATAAGCCCGATGGTTGTATTACTACTGTAAAAGATGAGTCAGGAAGAAAAACAGTTCTTGATTATTTCCCTGCTTCATTGAGGCATTTAAAACCAGTTGGCAGACTTGATAGAGATACTGAGGGACTTTTACTGATAACAAATGATGGTGACTATATAAATAAAGTTATTCATCCGAGTGGTAATGTTAAAAAAATATATATGACATGGATTAATGGTGATATCTCAGTAAGTGAAGCAAGTAACATTGTAAATAAACTATTATCCGGTGTTGTTTTAGATGGCAGACTTGTAAAAGCTGATTATGCGAGAGAAATCCAGCTTGATACAAGAAGCAAAAGGAAACATAGGCTTTTTGAAACCGTCATACATGAGGGACTTAACAGGCAAATAAGGAGAATGTTTCAGCAAATTGGGTATCCGGTAGTGAAATTACTTCGAACAAGTATAGGATCAATTTCACTTGGAGATTTAAAAAAAGGTAACTATAAGGAAATCAGTAGACAGGAAGCATATGCTATCTTCAACAGCAAAAAATAAATCTGAAGACATAATTGATTCAAAGCTTCTCTATAGGCTCGGAAGTTTCTTAAAAGGAGTCAGGGAGAAAAAACTTTTAACACTAAATGATATTAGAGATTTGACGTGCATACATGTACAGCATCTGGACTGTATTGAAAATGGCAGAAGAGAACATTTGCCCGAGGATGTTTTTCTAATTGGATTCATAAAAAAATATTCAAAAGCACTTAACTTGAAAGATGAGCTCATTTTTAATGAGTTGTCTTCTTATATTAGGACAAAAAATGAAGATGGTTTTGATTCACTGTTTTCAAATAGAACTAATAGCAAGGTAGTAAAAATTAAAACCAGGCAAAAAACATTCGGGAATATTTATGTTTTTGCTTTGTTGTTTCTTCTATCTACTGCAGGGTATGTGGTTTTTAAAGAGTTTAGAAAAATAACTAATGATCAGAACAAGTTTTCACATGTATTGGTTGATAAAGATATAAAGCCTGTCTTCAAAGAGCCTGAAACAAATATAAATTTAAATGAGGTTGAAAACTGGGCGCAGGAAGAAGAGGTTACAGGGGTAGCCAGGAAAGAAACGTTGCACAATATTTCAAAAACAAAAAATGTACCTGTAAGTAAAATAAGCTCTTCTCCAAAAATACAGAAAATTCAGAGAACAGCGAAACCCAAGCCTGTTTTAACTTCAAAGATTGTTGTAAAACCCATACCATTAAGGGCTGCTATCACCCATAATAAAACAACTGTTCAACAGTTTAAAAGAATAATGATTGATTAGCTGATTCTTTCCAATACAAAATCAGTTGCTTGTAACATAAATGATTTAATTTCATGATCTCTTATAAAATAAAGTGTTTCCTTTGATTTCTCTGAATATTCCATAGCAAGACGTTTTGCCTTTTCACACCCACCAAGTTCATGTATAAGCTGAACAGCTTTTTTAAAATCTTCTGTACTTTCATCAAATTTATTTTCTATAATAGTTTTCAGCTGTCTTGCCCTGTTATCATTGCTCTTCAGGGCAAAAAGTGCTGGTGCTGTTATTATCCCTTGCTTTAAATCTGAACCCGCTTCTTTACCCAGTTCAGCTGAACTGCCTGTAAAGTCCAGAATATCATCAACAATTTGAAAAGCAATTCCAAGAAAATTACCATATTCATGAGCCATTGTAATGCTTGCAGTATCCATTTCATTCAGTATAGCTGCAGATTTACAACATGCTGCAAATAAACTTGCAGTTTTTGTTGTGGATTTATTTATATAATCTTCCCATGAAATATTTATGTTAAATAACAATGAATATTGTTCAATTTCACCATCACACAAATCACTTAGAACCTTTGCGTAGATCTTTACGATTTCTGTATTTTCCAGTTTTCCTAGGCGAATCGAAGCCTGTGCAAATAAAAAATCACCAGTAATAACCGATATTTTATCGTTCCAAAGACTATTTATGGTTTCTCTTTTTCTTCTTAGTTTAGCTGAGTCAATTATGTCATCGTGAATTAAGCTTGCTGTGTGTATTAGTTCTGTTAGTTCTGAAAGGATTATATGTTTATCAGTAATTCTTCCTGTACCTTTAGCGGTTAGAAAGCATATAGCAGGTCTGAGTCTTTTCCCACCAGCATTAAAAATGTAACTTATTACTTCCTTTAAAAGACTGCTTTTTGTCGGAAGCTTGTTCCTTAGATTATCTTCCAGAATAACCAGTTCTTCATTTATACATCTGAAGAAATCAGGCCAACCGATTTTTTTTATATTTAAATTTTGCTCTAAGATCTGTCTCATACTTTGATTAGATATTTATTTTATTTTTTATAAGATTATAGTATTTTAAATCTGAAGCTTCATACTCCTGAATAAAGTATTGTACTGTTTTTCTGATTGAATTGTTTTTGTTGTACATTTTAATAAAACTCATTGCTTCATTTCCTTCGGTGATGATTTCAGTTATAGGTTTTATATTGTTACCAATATTTAGCTTATTTGCAGTAATTGTTAAATCTTTATACAAACTTTCAATTACTTTAAAAGCTTTTTCTTCTGTATCATTACGCCAGTCCCAAATTTTTGCATTTAATCCGTCTTTTGCTGTAATCTCTTCCTGGTTTTCTAAATGATTAACCAGGTTATCTAATGATGCCTTATCCTTGTTTAATATTTTTGGCCACTGATTGTTTAATAAATAATTTTGAGCAAGACATTCTATGAAGGCAACAATACCAATGCATTTTCTTACATCAGTAACCAAATCGGAAATCCTTATTTCAATTCTATTCAGATCATATGGTCGATCAATTCCATTTGGTCTTATACTGGTCCATAAATGTCTTACATTCTGCATTGAATTATTTTTCAGCTGGGCATTAGTCCATTCAATGTATGTTTTATGGTCTGTGAAAAATGGTACAAATGCAGGTGTTTTTGGGAAAGAGTACCATCTGTACGAGTTACAGTTTGTCAGCTGACTATCGTGGAAACAGGATGAAGCACTTAAAGCTAGTATTAAAGGCACATCGAGTCTTAATGCACAAATAAGCCGGAACAAATTTTCATAATCTTCAATTCCTATATTAATATGAAGACTCGTTGTAATAATCCTTGTCTGATAATTTTTCTCTATGTATTCATGATATGAATCATCAGGTTTTGACCGATAAAACTTTTTTTCAATATTTAAAGGGATTGTGCTACCCGGAATTAATGTGAGATCTCCATTTTTTTTTAAAAAATCCCTGTATTTTATCCTTGGTTTAATTATTTCACTAAAAAGTTCATCGTATTCAGTTACTGGATTTGTTATATATTCAAAATTTCTTTGATCTGGCTCCTGGGATATTTCCGGAAAATTTTCATTTAAAGTTTTTGATAAAGGTAATACATCACCGTCTTTTGTGCCACCAAAGAGTTCAATTTCAAGCCCTTTTTTTAAGAGTTTAGCCATTATTATCTCGCTAAGGAAACCAGAAATAGTTGCTAATAGCATATAGCAAAACAGTAAAAATGATACGTTGCTTAGTAAACTATTAATGGTTACTGTCTACCTAACGTAACATTCCCGAGCAAACAACTTATATGGTAAGATTTTGATCCGCCTTGGGCGGAGTAAAATCTGTATAATGTTATAGGAAGTAGCTCAGGAACACTTTGCAAAGCCCGACAAGCGACGAAGGAGCAAGGAGGGCGGTTACAGAAACTATTAATGTTTAATTGCCTTTAAGTGGAAAGCCAGAGGTTTTATGGGGAATAGTCTTTGTTTTAAGAAAATCATTTACTGTTTAGGGTGTTTTTTAATTTTGATTTTTTCGGGTGGGTGCAGGGAAAAAGGACTTAAAATTTCTGTTTTTGATGGTCTGCCTGAATCTAAATATGTGTCTGAAGTAAAAACAGCTATTGAAAACAAAACACCTATGGCAATTTCCTTTACTGCTGAATGGTGTCCTCACTGCAGACAATACAAGCCTGTATTCTTTGAAGTTAAAGATGAACTTAAAGATAAGGCTTTGTTTTTAAATATTGATGTTGAAGATACAGAAGGCTCAAATATAACAAACAGGTTTCAGGTGAAAGGAATTCCAACTACGGCATTTATTAGAGCTGACGGTTCTGTTTTTAAGATTCAGGTTGGAGAAATTGAAAAAGAAGAGCTTATAAAAATAGTAAATGAACTTGTTGAAAGTAAAAAAAGAAAAAGAGGGGAACCGATTGCACCTTTTCCAATTGAACCAGTAGTAGAAGAAGTTAAACAACCGCCCAAAGATGTTCCTCCTCAGGAGCTTATAGATAATGCTGGAAAAGAAACTCTACCAGATGATCTTGAAATTCAACCTGCAGAAATAACCCCGGAACCAGAATAGGCATATTAAAACAAATTTGTGTATTAAGTTGCTGCTTGTGTAGTTTCTTTTATTAGTCTGCCAGAAGAAAATTTTACTAGTTCATCAGGAGTTGGTTCTCTCTTAAACTGACACTCTTTCTTTGAGCATAATATTAAAGTAGATTTTGCTGTCTCTTTTAGAGTGAGAACAGAATTACACTCGGGGCAGTTTATGGGTAATGGTTTGTTCCAGAAAACAGAGGTGCATTTAGTCTCTGACCAGGATGAACATCCATAAAAAAACCTGCCGTGCCTTGATCTTTTTTGTACTACTTCACCCGGACAGCCTTCGCGCTGACATTTAATTCCTATTGTTTTTAAAAGTGTTTTTCTGTGCTTGCATTCTTCGTTTTTGCACTGAAGATATTCCCCGTAGGGACCATGTTTTATAATCATTTTTTCGCTGCATTTAGGGCATTTTTCATCTGAATCCCTGTCTTCAGGGAATGGAGTACCTTCTTTTGTAAGGTTTAAAACTGTTTTACAGGCAGGGTAATCAGAGCAGCCTAAAAATGGACCAAACCTGCCACCTTTTAAAACCATAGGTTTTCCGCATTTTGGACAATTGTGTTCTGATTTGATTTCTACTTTTTGAAGATCAATTTGTGCTTTTTTCAGGTTTTTGCTAAAACCTTCATAAAATGAAGAAATCATTTTATCCCATTTTTGTTTTGCTTCTTCAATTTTATCCAGATTAAGTTCCATTTCAGCTGTAAAATCATAGTCCACATATTTTGGGAAATGATTTACTAAAAGTTCTGTGACTATATCGCCAAGCTTTGTTGGTGCAAGAGCTTTTTTGTCAATTTTGTGTACATACTTCCTGTCCAGTATGGTGCTTATTGTGCTGGCATAGGTGCTTGGTCTTCCAATACCAAGCTCCTCAAGCTTTTTTACTAAACTAGCTTCATTGAATCTGCTTGGAGGCTCTGTAAAGTGTTGTTTTGGTGTAAGTTCGATTAAGATAAGTTTGTCCTTGATTTTTAAACCAGGGAGTACTTTTATTTCTTCATCAAGAATCTGATCTTTTTGTTTCTCTTTATCGTCCTCTTCTTCTTCAATTACTTCATCTCCTGGTTCAAAAGCTTTTAGGAATCCATCAAAGAGTATCTCTGTTGCACTTGAATGAAATATTCCTTTACCTGCTTTTATTTCAACTGTTTTTGTTAGAAGCTTTGCTCCTGACATCTGGCTTGCAAGAAATCTTTCCCAGATTAATTTGTAAACTTTGTATTGATCAACATTTAAAAATTGTTTAACTGATGAAGGAGTCTTGGTAATGCTCGTAGCTCTTATAGCTTCGTGAGCATCCTGAACATTCTTTTTCTTTGATTTAAAAACTCTTGGTTCATCTGGATAATATTCATCCCCGAATGTTTTTAATATGAAATCTTTTGCTTCTTCCTGAGCCTCTTTTGAAATCCTAGTACTGTCAGTTCTCATATAGGTGATTAGACCTACAGGGCCTTCCTCACCGATATCTATACCTTCATATAGCTCCTGGGCAATTTTCATTACTTTTTTTACAGTGAAGCCAAGAGCATTTGCACATGACCTCTGCAGTGTACTTGTAATGAACGGAGGAAGAGGATTTTTTTGATTCTGTTTCTCTTCTATATTATCGACAATAAAATCTGATTTTTTAAGTTCATTAACGATATTTTTTGTAGTATCTTCATCCTTAATGACCATAGATGATTTAGATTCTCTTTGTTTTGGACTTATTATTGTTTTGGAATCCCATTTATATAAGTTAGCCAGGAATGAAACTTTGTCCTTTTCTATTTCTGCATGAACTGACCAGTACTCTTCCTTTATAAATGCATTGATCTCTTTTTCTCTTTCAATAACAAGTCTTAATGCAACGCTTTGTACTCTTCCAGCGGATTTTGCTCCTACCTTTCTCCAGAGGAGAGGACTGATTTTGTAACCTACTAGCCTGTCAAGAATTCTTCTTGCCTGTTGTGCTGCAACAAGGTCCTTGTCTATTTTTCTTGGATGTTTAATTGCATTTTTTACTGCTTCTTTTGTAATCTCATTACATTCAATACGAAGAGTTTTATCAGGCTTGCCAAGAATCTCAGACAAATGCCATGCAATTGCTTCTCCCTCTCTGTCAGGATCTGGAGCAAGGTAAATTTTATTTGCACTTTTTGCCAGTTCCTTCAGTTCTTTTACAATTTTTTCCTTACCTTCTAGAATTTCATAAACCGGTTCAAAATTTTTCTTAATATCTATACCAAGCCCTTTTCCCGGCAGGTCACGTATATGTCCAATACTTGCTTTTACCGTGTAATTACTGCCAAGAAACTTGCTGATTGTTTTTACTTTTCCTGGTGACTCAACAATTACAAGTGATTTACCTGATTTTTTTTCTGATTTCATAAATCTAAGATTTCAATTTGCTCTCATTAAGATTGTTTACCTCATGATCTCAATAACATAACATAAAATCAAACTTTTTCTCATATTTTACTGATCTTTAAACAATTATCTTGTAATTATAAATGAGCTTGTGACGGTTTGATCAGAGTTTGTCCAAATAATTGCTTCAGACTTGTCAAATACTCCAATAGGTTTAATCTCAGGTTTCAGAAGAATATTATATTTTTCTTTTGCCGCTTCCTGCATTTTAGTTATCAGTTTACATACGTCCTGTGAACTTGCATTTCCAAGATTAATAATAAAGTTTGCATGCATTGATGATACCTGTGCAGAACCAATACGCCAGTTTTTTGCTCCTATTGAATCTAGGAGTTTTCCTGCCGGAATATTTATTTCTATTGGATTGCTGAATGTACAGCCGGCACTTGGATCTTTAATTGGCTGTGTTCTTTGTCTGGCTAAATTGTTCTCTTTCATCCTTGATTTAATTGAGGCCTCGGTATCAGGTAACATCCTGAACCTTCCGCAGATTACAATTTGTTCTGAAGGATTAACACTTGACATTCTGTAACCAAACTGAATGTCCTTATGAGTCAGTACCTCTATCTTTCCTGTTTTTAAGTTTAATATGGTTACAGATTCAAGTATCTGGCTTGTACTATGCCCATGAGCACCTGCATTCATTACTACAGCTCCGCCCACAGTGCCTGGAATACCTTCAAAGAATTCCATACCTGAAAGACCAAGCTTTGCTGCATATGCAGAAAGCCTCGGCAGCCTTACTCCTGCACCGGCAAAAAGTAAATCACGACCTATTTGTTCTATCCAGTTCAAACCTGTTGTGCAAATTACAGTTCCTGGTATATCATGCGAAGATACAAGTACATTTGATCCACCACCAATCAGAGACCATGGCTCATTTCCTGATCTAACACTATCCATTAAACAAATAAGTTCTTCAGTGGAAGCAGGGAAACAAACTCTGTCGGCAACACCACCAATTTTCATTGTTGTCAGTGATGCTACTTCAGATTTTTCAATTATTTTCATTTCTTATCGTGTTTTTTATTAGTCCTTATAGCAGATAAATTTGTTCCCAATGATTGTACTTCCTGGTCAGCTTAATGTTAATTCTTCCCAAATTTTGAAGCAAGCCCTTCATGTAATTTTAATAATTTTGATCCCACATCTGTTATATTACCAGCACCCATTAAAAGTACCAAATCACCTGGTTTTATAAGTTTTAAAAGAGATTCTGCAATTTCATTAGTGTTACCAGAAAGATAGTTAACATTTGATTTATTAATTTCTTCTGCAAGTTTAATGCTGGTAACCCCATCAATATAGCTACCCCTGGCAATATATGTTTCAGTAATAAATATCTGGCAGTCTTCATTCCTTAGAGTTTTTATAAACTCATTCCATAGAAATTTTAATCGTAAAGGTTGGTGTGGCTGTATTACAACAATAAGTCTTTTTGGATTTAATTCTTTTGCTGCTTTTATTGTAAATGCAATTTCAGTAGGGTGATGAGCATAATCATCAACTATTGTTATGTTATTTATTTTTCCTATGATCTCAAATCTTCTTCTTACGCCGGAATATTCTTCAAGAGCTTTTTTAATTTTTTCAGGATTAATTCCAAGCAGGGAGCCTGCTGAAAATGCTGCAAGCGCATTTAAAACATTATGAAAACCGGGGATCTTTAACTTTATTGATGTTATTAATTCATTTTTATAATAGAAGTCCCACGTCTCTTTATTTTTGTTCTCCCTGGCAAATACTGTGGTTTTTATAGGATTATTGTCTATGCTGTAGGTGATTATTTTTTCATCATTTAAGCTGAAGTTTGATGAAATAAGTTCATAAGTGACCGGGTCCTGCATACAGGCTATAAGTCCTTTATCTTTAACTCCATTTTTTGCAAACTGAATAAAGGAATCCTTGATTTCCTGAAAACCACCTGGATAGTTTTCAAGATGGTCCGGTTCTATGTTAGTTATTACTGAAATATAAGGATTAACCTTTAAGAAACTTTTATCACTTTCATCTGCTTCAACAATAAAATATTCCCCGTTTCCGGCAACAACATTTGTGTTTAAGTCGTTTATTATGCCACCGACAAATGCTGATGGATCCTTTCCTCCTTTTTTAAGTACTTCAAATATCATTGTGCTTGTTGTTGTTTTTCCGTGTGTACCAGAAATTGCAATTGGTTTCTGATCTGAGATTGCAATTTCCAGTAAATCAGATCGATGCAGTATTTGTTTTTTATTTTCTTTAGCCCAGGCTAATTCATCATTTTTATCTGTAACTGCTGTAGAGTAAATTATGTAATCCGGGTTCAGATCCTGAACTTTTTTTTTATTGTGAGGGATCCATATGTTTTTAATCCCTTCATTTATGAGTTGGTCTATAAGTAATGAACTCTCTTTATCAGATCCTGATATTTGTGAACCATAGATATTAAAATACCTTGCCAGGGCACTCATTCCTATGCCCCCAATCCCTATAAAATGGATTTTTTTATCCTTTAGTTTGTTTTTGTTTGGTCTGAGGTTCAAGACTCTTTAACCATTTGGATATTTTTGACTTTTTTCTGGCAGCATTGTTCATATGAATAACATTTTTAAATGTTGCTCGATCAATAATGGCAAAAGCTTCGTTAGCTGTATCAAGCGCTGCTTTTGAATCTTTTTTTGAAACAAGATCACTGACTTTTTTAATAAGTGTCTTAATTTGTGTTTTATATAAAAGATTTCTTGATGCATTCCTCTCGGAAACTTTTACTCTTTTAATTGCTGATTTAAGTATGGGCATATTTTTTAGCTAATTATTGTGCTCCTCCATTGTCCAAAGCTATGATAACACCTGGCATTCCCATTACAATGCCGTAACCTGCCAAGACAAACCCTCCCAGGGTTTCCTGTGTAACGACTTCTTTGCTTTTTCCAAGTATAAATGGTTCTGCAAGAGTTACATCAGGCAGGTAGCAAATCGAACCAGCTTTATCTGCTTCAAGCCCGTCAACAATTTCAGTTTGTTCATTTGTAAATGGGTTAACCAGGCTTTTTGTTAGACCATCTCTAACTATCTCTGCTGAATCTACTGGGACAATACCACTCATATCTACTGTTGCTATGGCAATATTAGCTCTAAGTGCCTGTACGCTTGCATTAACACTTGCATTTTTAGCCCTGTCCTGTGCTCCTATAAGATTTGGTACTGCAAGTGTAATAAGTATACCTATAATTACAACTACAACTAAAAGTTCAATAAGTGTAAAACCGTAAGTATTTCTCTTATGTGTAATTTTCATTTTATTTTCTCCTTCAGATTTACAAATATCTTTGATTAAGAATAATACAAGTAATATTCTACCTTATACGATGTAATGTAAAAATGTGAATAACAATATTGTTTAAAAGGGGATTTTATGGAGAAAACTTTTGTTGCAATAAAACCTGATGGTGTTCAGAGAGGTCTTATTGGGAAAATTATTTCAAGGTTTGAAAAAAAAGGTCTTAAACTTGTTGCCATGAAATTTATTCTGGTGACTAACGAACTTGCCCAAAAGCATTATGGTGAGCATAAGGAAAAACCTTTCTTTAAAAATCTTGTTGAATTTATTACATCGGGCCCTGTTGTTGCAATGGTTTGGGAAGGAAAAAATGCAATAAGCACTGTAAGAAAAATGATGGGTAAGACAAATCCGTTTGATGCAGAGGATGGGACTATAAGGGGTGATTATGGAATTGATATAGGACGAAATGTGGTACATGGTTCAGATGGACCCCAGAGTGCAGAAAAAGAAATCAATCTTTTCTTTGAATCAAGTGAAATTGTGGATTGGAAGCAGGATATACAAAATTGGATTTATGAGTAGTTTTAATATTTTTGTAACTACTTACCATCCATAAAATGACCACAATAGCAATTTATCAGGGAAGGTTTTGTCCGACTTGTTCGGCAAAACCTGGACATCGTAGTAAGAAGCAGATATTTAGTACACTCTGGAAAGGTGGCGAAGCGAATTATGAGCGAGCCACCTGAGTAAAAACATGTTTTGAAATTATTTTATTGTTGATATAATGGTTACCTTGTTAGATAATAAGGATAAATAAATTATGGTTAGAATCAGACTTTCAAGAAAAGGTAAAAAAGGGGTCCCTTTTTACAGGATAGTTATAACTGATATGAGAAAAAAAAGAAATTGTGCACCTATTGAAGAAATCGGTACTTATAACCCTAAAACAAAACAGCTTATTTTAAATAAAGAAAAAGCTGAAGCTTGGATTAAAAAAGGTGCAATTCCTACAGATACAATAAAAGCTTTATTAAAAAAATAAATTGCTCAATTCTTTTTAATGTTATTAATGTAAGCCGTGTGCAGAATCAATCTGAAAGCTTTGTTCTTCTGGTTGACTATTGTTCTGGAGCATTGAAGCAAATCCCACAGTACCTGTAAACATTGCTAAAAAGGTAAAAAGTATTTTGGAAGCTTTTGTCATGCTCCCAAAGACATCTTCTTTAAGGTGAGTAAATATTGCTAGTCCTGTGCTTGCTAAGAAGGTTATTGTGATAGGCAGATTTGAATGTTCTTTTCTTGGAGATGAACCCTGCGGCATTTTAATAGTTGTTGGTATACGGCCTGATGGGGGACCTCCTGGAGGACCACTATCGTTATTGCTGCCTCCTGAATCCCTGTTACTTTTTAGAGGGGTATTATCAAGCCCGGCTTCATTTCCAGTTAATCGAGTCGGAGTTCGTTGATCTGAAACTGGTCCTGTTAGTAAGATTTCATCTTCGGGCCAATAAAGTTTTAGGTTGGTTCTTCTAAGTGGTGGAAGTTGACCCGGTAAATTAGCTAAATTTCTAACTGCGCCCATAATAACCTTCTCGTAAATACATTTTTCTTCGTATGATTTTTGTATGTCCTAAACTGCCAGTTAAGCTTAGTACTTTATTGGGATAAACAAGGAAATATAATGTTAATTTAATAATTTTTGAGGTATAAATTTATTAAATTAATAATGAATAGTTACAAATTTACTGTCAATATCAATTTAAAAAGAATACAAAATAATTAATGAAAGACTTTTTATTTTCAACCTTAAATAAGTTTAAGAATCATATTCATTATCTTGAAATCAGAATTGAAAAAAAAGAATCAGTTTTGATTTCTTTTCAGGGAAAGCTGCTTGATAATTTAACAAATTTAACAAACTTTGGAGGTTGCATAAGAGCTTTATATAAGGGTGGTTGGGGGTTTGTTAGTTTTAATAGTCTGGATAATTTTGAAGAAAAAGTATTGCTTGCAATCAGACAGGCAAAAATTGCAGGAAGCTCTGAAGTATCTTTTAAAGAAACAAGCCCAATAGATATAACTGTAAAAGCAGAAATTAAAAAGGACCCGCGGACAATATCCTTAAGTGAGAAGAAAAAACTTTTTGAGCATTATAATTCACTACTTTTGTCTAAATCAGAAAAAATTAAATCCACACAGGTAAGTTACAGAGATGAAATTAAAACAACCTATTTTATAAATTCGCTTGGAGTTTATGTTGAACAGGAAAGGCTTGATGTAATCGGGAGATTTAATGTTATTGCCAGCGAAGGAGGAATTATAAAACAGGCTTTTGAAAGTATTTCAAGCAGAGAATCTTATGATGCAGTTATGAACCTGGATAAAGTAATAAGTGAAACAGCTGATCGTGCTATAAGGCAGCTTGGTGCTAAGGGTGTTTCAGGTGGTTCATATACTGTTGTATTAGATCCAAGACTTACAGGAGTTTTTATTCATGAAGCTTTTGGACACCTTTCAGAAGGTGATAATGTATATGAAAATGAAAAGATGAGACAGATTCTTACACCTGGAAAACAAATTGCAGTTTCTGGGCTAACTGTTATTGATAGTTCTCTTGTTCCAAATCAACCAGGGACTTTTTTATTTGATGATGAAGGTGTTCCTGGAAAGAAAACAGTAATAATTGAAAATGGGATCTTAAAAGACAAACTACATTCCCGGGAAACTGCCGCGAAGATGTCTGAATCTGTAACAGGGAATGGAAGAGCTCTTACAACAGAATTCTCCCCTATTCCAAGAATGACAAATACTTATATAGATGCTGGTAAAGTAAGTTTTAGTGAAATGATATCTGATATAAAAGAAGGGATTTATGCAATAAGAATGCTTGGTGGCCAGACAAATGGTGAGCTTTTTACCTTTGCAAGTGGTGAAGCGTTTATGATTAGAGATGGAAAAATTGCTGAACCTGTATCGGATGTAACGTTAAGCGGTAATGTATTTCAGACATTAAAAGATATTGAAGCTGTAGGAGATGATTTAACTTTTTCAACCGGTAGTTGTGGGAAGTGTGGTCAGAATGGACTTCCTGTAGGTGTAGGTGGACCCCATATAAGAATTAAAAATGCTCTTGTTGGTGGAATGTAAATATAACTATTTTTGTTATGCATTAGGAATAATTTTCCCTTAAAGATATAATCACACTGTAAATGTCAGACTCGATTTTATATTGTTCCTGGCTAATTGCAGCAGTACCCCTTATATCTGCTATTTTAATTATTTTCTTTTTTCACTCATCAAAAAAACTAAGTGCTTTTTTATCAATTGGTTCAGTTGCTTATGGCTTAATTCATTCATTACTCGTTTTGTATTTTACTTATATAAATCCCGGGAAAACAATTGAGGTAAATTTTCCCTGGATAAGTGCAGGGGCTTTTAAGCTTTTTGTTGGCTATTTAATTGATCCGCTTTGTGCAATGATGCTTGTTGTAGTGTGTTCTGTTAGCTTTTTTGTGCAGGTTTATACCCATGGTTACATGAAAGAAGATCCCTCTTACAGCAAGTTTTATGCGTATTTGTCTTTATTTACTTTTTCAATGCTTGGTCTTGTTCTTTCTACAAATCTTTTCCAGAGCTATATTTTCTGGGAGCTTGTGGGAGTTTGTAGCTATCTGCTTATTGGTTTCTGGTGGTATAAGAAAACTGCAGCAAATGCATGTACAAAAGCATTTGTTGTAAACCGAATTGGTGATGCAGGTCTGTTAATAGGACTTCTGATGTTTTATTTTTCAACACAGAAATTCTGGTCAGATAAAACCACGCTTGCATTTAGTGAACTAAAAAATGCAATTGATTATTCTGTTCATTCAGGGATTCTTCCTGTCGTTGGAGTAATTAGCATTACTACCATTGCAATTTTTGTTTTAATGGGACCAATGGCAAAGTCTGCACAGTTCCCTCTTCATATATGGCTTCCTGATGCAATGGAAGGTCCGACGCCTATTTCAGCACTAATTCATGCTGCAACAATGGTGGCTGCTGGAGTTTATTTAATTGCAAGAACATATCCATTGTATGTTAGTAGTCCTGTTGCAATGGGTACTGTTGCATGGATTGGTGGAATTACCGCACTCTTTGCTGCAACAATTGCTTTAAGCCAGTTTGATATTAAAAGAGCGCTTGCATATTCCACGTGTTCTCAACTTGGGTATATGGTTATGGCACTTGGTCTTGGTGCATATTCTGCAGGTCTTTTTCATCTAATGACACATGCATTTTTTAAAGCAATGCTTTTTCTTTGCTCAGGTTCAGTTATTGTTGCATGTCACCATGAGCAGGATATGAGGGAAATGGGCGGGCTGAAAAAACATATGCCGATTACTTCTCTTACTTGTCTTATAGGCGTGCTTGCAATATCTGGTTTTCCCTTGATGAGTGGGTTCTGGTCAAAAGATATGATTCTTGCAAGTGCATGGGAGCACAATAAACCACTTTTTATACTGGGTTCATTTACTGCACTGCTCACAGCATTTTATATGTTCAGACTTTATTTCATGACATTTAGCGGGAAATATAGAGGGCATGCTCATCCCCATGAAACAACCCCTTCAATAACAATTCCTCTTGTTTGCCTTGCAGTGCCTTCTGTTTTTATAGGGCTTATTGGTTCTCCGCTTATTCCTGGGGGAGATAAATTCTCATCCTTTATACATTTTGGAGAGACTCATTTACATCATGAATGGGGAATGAATGTTTTTATTCATGAACTTATGTCTGTGCAGGGACTTGTACCTCTTGGTGCATTTGTTATAGGTACTTTTATGGCATGGCTTGTTTATAGAAAAGGTTTTGCTTTAAATACTTATATCCAAAAGAATCTTAGTTTTGTTTATAACCTTTCTTTTAATAAGTGGTATATCGATGAAATTTATTCTGGAATTCTTAATAAGGTTATTCTTCCTGCATATAGAGTACTTTGGAATGTTATAGATAAAGTTATTGTAGATGGTGTGTTTGTAAATGGATCAGCAAGAGTTGTTTCAATAGTTGGTGGTGGTTTAAGGCTTATAGAGACAGGAAGAGGACAGCTTTATGCCCTTGTGATTTTTGGTTCAGTTCTTTTTTCTATCATGTTTATGCTGACAAAATTTAAATAGAGGTAATGAAGATGTTTAGTTACTGCCTAGCTAAGATAACCTTTCCGAGTAAACTGTTAAACAAGGTAGGATTTTATCCGATTTATTCGGTAAAATCTGAGCAATGTGACAAGATGAACTTCTTAGTGCACTTTGCAAAGCCCGACAAGCGAAGAATGAGCAAGGAGGGCGGTAGGTAATAAAAATGTTTAATTTCTTTTTACAACATTCACTAAGCATAATTCTTATAGCCTCAATTGTTGCACCTGTAGTTATTTCTTTTTTGCCTTCAAAAGAACATATTTGTAGAAAAGTCACTCTTATTTTTTCTCTTTTCATCCTGGCTAATATCCTTATTTTGATTTTTACAAAGTTTGATCCATCTTTGCCTGCTCTTCAGTGTGTAGAGAATTACAGATGGTTTGGAGATACCATAAGAATAAAACTTGGCTGTGATGGCTTAAGTATTGCAATGGTTTTGCTTATGGCAATCCTGCTGCCTGTAACAATAATTGCAAGTGAATCAATTGCAAAAGAAAAACCAAAACTTTATTACTCAATGCTTATGCTTCTTACAACAAGCGTGCTGGGCGTATTTGTTGCACAGGATTTGTTTTTATTTTTCCTGTTTTGGGAACTAGAGCTTATTCCAATGTACTTCCTCATTGCAATTTGGGGAGGTCCTAACAGGGAATATGCTGCAATGAAATTTTTAATTTATACCTTTACTGCAGGAATATGTATGTTTGCAGCTGTTCTTGTAATGTTCTTTGCAAGCGGTGCAGGTACATTTGATATGGAAGTTCTGTCAAAATTTTCAAAAAACATTCCTTATACATTTCAGGTTGCAAGCTTTTTCCTGTTTTTTGTTTGCTTTATAATAAAACTTCCTTCATTTCCTTTTCATACCTGGCTGCCTGATGCTCACGTTGAGGCACCAACACCTGTATCAATGTTACTGGCTGGAATACTTTTAAAAATGGGCGGATATGGCATTTACAGAATTTGTGTTGGTTTCTTCCCGGATATTTTGGCTGAATTTGGCTTGTGGATTGCTCTTCTTGGTGCAGTAAACATTGTAGGAGCTGCAATAGCATGTCTTGTTCAGGATGATATGAAAAGAATCATAGCTTATTCTTCTGTTTCACATATGGGTTTTGTTCTTCTTGGTGTTGCATCTCTTACTGCAGCAGGGTTTAGTGGTGGCATTTTTCAGATGTTCAGCCATGGGTTAATCAGTGCTGCACTTTTCATGCTTGTCGGGACTTTATATGAAAGAACTCACACCAGACTTATTTCTGATTATGGCGGAATGACAAAATATATGCCAAAGTGCTTTTACTTTTTTACCCTTGCCAGTATGGCAAATCTTGCGCTACCAGCTTTATCAGGATTTGTAGGTGAAAGTCTGGTTTTTTATGGTGCATTTAGTTCAAAATATTTTGCTGAATTTCCAACCAGACTTTATTTTAATTATGGACAAATATGTGTTTTATTTTCATCGCTGGGTGTAATTTTAACAGCTGGATATATGCTCTGGTTACTTCAAAAGGTTTTTATGGGGCCGGAAAATACCAGGTGGTCAAAATTAAATGATCTGAGGTTGTCTGAAGTTGCAGTGCTTAGCATACTTATGGCTTTAGTAATTCTTTATGGTGTTTATCCTTTTTCACTAAGTAATCTTTATGAGCCGAGTTCAAAGGCTTTGCTAGACATTGTTACTAAAATAATTCCAAGTTAATTTCTTTATTAATGAGCTTCAGCCAGCACAAATGTTGAATATTCATTTGCTGAAATTAGATCTTTGTTTTGATTTAAATTTGATGTAAGTTCTATTTTTAACATCCAGCCTTTTCCGTAAGTATCCTGATTAATATATTCAGGATGGTCACTTAGATCGGTGTTTATTTCCAGGATCTTCCCATCATGCGGCATGTAGAGATCTGAAACAGATTTAACTGATTCAATTACCCCGAATTTCTGTCCTGTTTTAAAGGTTTTCCCTGCCTCTGGAAGTTCTATGAAAACAACATCTCCAAGCTCAGAACTTGCATAGGCTGTAATTCCAACAATGGCTTTGTTTTCAGGTAAGGCTTTTAAATACTCGTGTGATTTTGAGTATTTTAATTCTTTAGGAAAATCCATATTTTTCATAATGTCTTTGATTTATTTTATTTCAAAAACCCTGAATTTTTGTGAATTAACCAAGAATTTTTATGTTTACTTTTAACCAAATGATAATTTTTCTATATGAAAATCCTATTAAAGGTTGAGAAAAAGCAAATTTTTCTAACTTTTTGGGTAAGTATATAAATACAACTGACTTAAAATAAAAAAGAGTATAGTCAGTTTAAAAGGCCAGAAACTGATTTTTAAAGATCCTCAAATCGACTTTTAAGCCAGGGCAAAGTTTGCTCTGGCTTTATTTGTTTTTGGCATTTGGTTATAGAAAAATGGAGAAAAGCCATGGATAAAGATAAAGATAAGAAAGAAAACTGGGTAGACGATCTACTGGAGAGACAGAAACATGATTTAGAACAGGATGAAGAGATTTTATCCTCGGTTCCAAACAGAATTAAACATAAATGGCTTGAAGAGGAAGAAGGATAAGGAACTTCTTTTTTAAAGCAACTTCTATACAATTATATGAATCTCTTATCTTTAAGGAAATATGTTTTCCTTTTAATTTCGATTTTGCTTTTATTTACTTTATTTGAATACAAAGTTATTGCTGCTGATTCAGGTAGTAATGATTACTCTGTATTTGAAGAGAGTGACTCCTCTGATACAGAAAGTTATAATCCACCTGTAAAAAGGAAAAAATATTTACAAAAAAGAAATCCTCTTGAGCTTAATGACAGTACTTTTAATAGTAGTGAAAGCAGCACTTTCCAGGCACTTTTATTCAAGGTTTCTATGATTGTTTTGATTTTGCTTGCAATCTTTGGAACTGTAAAAATATTTGCAAAACGACGTGGTGTTATTCAAGGAGGTGGGTTTCTTGAAGGGATAGCAGAAAAATTTGGTGGTAATTTATCTGCTTTTGCCTCACAACTTGGTGGTTTAACTTTGAAACAAAGCCTTATACTTGCCCCTGGTCAGAATGTTTATCTGGTTGAAGTTGATGGTAAAAGACTTTTACTTGGTGCGACCCAATATGGCGGGGTTCAGTTTCTCGCGGATCTAACAGCAAAAAATGAATCTGTAGGAAGTAAAGCTTCTCTTTTATCTGGCAAACAAACAGAAGAATTTCAAAGCCAGAAAAAATATAATTTACTAAACCAGCTCCCAAACAATCAAATTCATAAAGAGAATATACAACAGTCACCGTTTTTTGAACCAAATCTTCAGACTTTAAAAGAAGAATCTGCACAGATTGATATACCGGAACAGAAAGTTACAAGGGAATTTTCTGTTCATTCGGGAAGAGGTTCATTTAAAAAGAAAGTTAATTTTAAGGAATCCTTGCTCCAGAATTCTGTAAAGTAATTATTTTACTGAGTTAATAAAAAGATCTTCAATTACTGTCTTGTTCTGAATAAATGCTCTATGTTTCATATATGATTCATTTAAGTTCTTATACAATCTTAAAAAATCTTTTCCATCCGGATGTCCCCCCTTTGAATAAAGTGAAAAAGCCTGTGAAATTAAAAAATCCTTCATACTTAAGTTATTCTCATTTATGTGTTCAAATGTGGCTTTTGCTTTGTCCAGAGCCTCTTTAATATTTGATGGAGGGAAGGAAAGATCTTCTGGGATATGACTACTTGTAACAGGCTCCAACAGTGATGTGTATTGTTTGTTCAGGTAAATTATCTGAGATCTGCTTAGTATTGTAGGAAGAATATCATTCTTTGTTGAACTTCCAAAAATGAATAGTATTTTTGGAGGTGTTTCCTCAACTTTTTTTAGCAATAAATTACAACTTTCAGCAGAAAGTATATTAAGATTTGATTCTTCAAAGAAAATAACTTTGTAATGATCTGAGGAGATTTGCAGATTACCGAGCAGTTCTCTTATACTGTCAATTTTTATTTGTTCTTTTTTGCTTTCTTTTTCAACCTGAATAGTTATTAATGCATGTGGGTGTGAATTGCTGTTAAGCCATTTGCAGTTTATGCAAATGTTGCAGGGCTCTTTTTTTTTAGAAGCGTTTTCTTTACAGTTTAGAATTTTTGCAATTTCAAGTGAAAATTCAAATAAATCATCTTTGCTTCTGGAAATGAATATATATGAATTGGCCAGCTTGTTCTTTAAAATGGCATTCTTGAAAAAATCTGTTTGTAGCGGATATCTTTGTCTTAAAGACTCTGAAAACATAGGGACTTTAAGTATAGCTTCAAGTTGTTGGTATTGTCTAAAATACAGATAAATCGAAACCAGATTTAATTATGTAACATTTTGCTTTTAGTTAAGTCTTTAAATATTGATGAGTAACAGATTAAATATTTTCACTGAGTTAGAGAAAAATATTTCAACTGATAGGTTTGGTGAAATCAATTTTTTCTCAACAGCGCTGGAAAAGATATCTTCAAAGAATGAAATCGCTGAATTACTACTAAATACGGTTAGTAAACTTCTTCAAATAAATTTTGTATTAATGGTTGATAAAGAACCAGATGATTTGAGAGTAGTAAGCCAACTGGGAAATGAAAATTTTATGGCGAGAACCTTAAAAATGGCTATGTCTTCTGAGGTTATTACATGGGTCTGTGAACAAAACAAACCTGCATTTCTCAACGTCAGTAATAATGAACAGTTTATTTTTATTCCTCTTATTGATTTTTATAATGGCAGGAAACTTAATCATGGAACTGTTGTTATTAATGCAAAAGAAACTGATTTTAGCGCGGTAAAAGAATTAAATCTAAGACTCAATATATTGTCCAGGCTTGCTTCAATGGCTTTTACGAAAATTGTTCTTTATGATCGGACAAGTTTGTTAAAAGATATCCGGGGGAAAATTAAATCAGACTTGAAGCTTACAGTGAAACTTCAAAAGTCAGTATCTGAAAATTCTTTAAGCGGACTTAAGTGTATGGTGCTTGAAGATGAGGATTCTGTATTCAATGGAAATATATGGTGGACATCAAATCTTAAAGATGATATTAATCTTATTTTTATTGCACAGGTTCATTGTGCGGGATTGCCATCTGCACTAATAGGTGGTTATATACTTGGAGAATTGAATGGATTGAAAAACAATCCGGTTTTGTGCAGGAAACCTTCTGAAGTAATGAAATATTTAAATGCCTCATTGAATTTTGTTTTTAAAGGCACTGGTATAACTATTAATGCCTGGTATGGTGTTTTAAAGGTGTCAGCAAAGACAGTAAGTTTTTCAAATGCAAATCACCCGGATCCTTTTGTAATATCACTAGAGCAGCATGTTTCAAAGCTGGCCGATCCTTCATCTCAGAAAGGAAACCCACTTGGAGTAAATCTAAATTCGATATTTACAGAATCAGAGTTAAATATTTCTCATGCTTCAAGAATAGTTATCTGTACTAAAGGATTTCTGGATATGGCTGCAACCATTGGAAACAGATATGATTCAAACTGGCTTCCACAGGTGCTTGAAACAGTGAGTACTTTATCTTTATCTGAAATGCATAGTAGTCTGAAGAGCATATTATCAGGAAATGGAACAGCTAAAATCGCACCTCGTCTAGCTTTGTTACTTGAGTTTTCTTCTTAATCACTCCTTAGGATATGTGTTATAAAACTCGGTAGATAAGACTACAGCAAATGGATGAGAAGAGATATCAGGTTTACTGTTGGTTTAAAACAATTTAATTTTTGAGTTGTTTCTCCAAGATTGAGGTACATAGAAGATAATCAGAGTATAAAATAGTGGCAACACCAAAATCATTTTTTAACCTGCTTGAGAGATTAAATTTTAAATCTCGAGAACTAAATTTTCGTTTTCCTGTTGAAACTTTAGAAAAACTTCTGAAACAGTTTTATAAAGGCTCTGATCAGTCTGCCTTTTTACTCCAGACAAATAATCAAATTTCTAATTTAACGCTTAAAAAAATAAACAAATCATTTCTTCTCTCTGTGCCTTTGCAAAACAGAGCATCAAATGAACAGCTTTATATAGGACTTTCAGATCTTATGGCATTTTTGGTTTTATTTGATGAGCCAGAACCTCATGAACAGGGCATTTCAACTCAGCAATCGAGATTTTTCCTTACATTTGATCCTTTTATAATACATACGGTTTTTGGATATTTTTATAAGAACTATTGCAGAGTTTTGTCTGTTAAAGAAAAGAAACTACTGATAAAACTTAAAAATGCTCAGGGATATAATACAGATCCAAACTGCATAAGCAGATTTCAGGAAGCTTTGCTTATTAATGCACTGCACGATAGCAACAGGGTTAACCAGTCAAAAATACTTGAGGCAATTTCCTTTACCGATGAATCAATAATAATTACTGATTTGGCAGGAAATATAAAAGAAACAAACAGATGCTTTAACAAAAATTTTGCATCTGTGCTAAAAGAAAATTCTGTGAGAGAAATACTTACGGATGAGCTCTTTAATAGTGCAGTTTCAGAAGTTACCAGGCAGTCAAAGTGGCAGTCTGAAATTAGCCTGAATTTGGCTGGTAAAAAACCACAGTTACTGCTGGTCAATGTTTCTTTGTTTAAGGATGAGATTGAGAGGCCAAGCGGTTTTGTCTTCACATTTAAGGATATAACTGAGCTTAAAAAGCTTGATAACCTTAATAAGCAGCTCATTTGCAAACTTCGGGAAAGAAATACAGAACTTACAGAAGTAAACAAAAGACTTCTTGAGGCTGACAGAATTAAAACTGATCTTCTCTCTGTTGTAAGTCATGAACTTAAAACACCTGTTTCAACTATACTTGGTTTCAGTGAGCTTATACTTAATAGGGAAGTTGATCCTGAATCAGCCAGAAATTACGCAGAGCAAATCAATGATTCTGCAAAAAATCTTGATCGCCTTATTACTGACTATCTGGATGTTGCCTCAAATCAGTTTGGTGTGTCTTCAAACAACAAACTTTATACAATGCCTGTAAATCTTGCTGATTTGATTAGGGTAGCTTATGAAGAAGAGAAATTAAACTTTAATACATATAATTTCGACTTTGAATTAAACTGTCTGGGTTTTGAACCTATAGTTATTACTGAAGCACAAAATGTGAAAAAGCTTTTTGGAAACCTGATTAATAACTCACTGAAGTACAGTCCTAATGGTGGAAAGATTTCTGTAAAGATATTAAATGATGGTGAGAGAGTGACAATATCTGTAAGTGATCAGGGTGTGGGACTTACAAAAGAACAGACAGCTCAAGTGTTTGAGCCATTTTACAGAACTGATAATTCTGTAACCAGAGAATTTCCTGGTATAGGTTTGGGACTTGCTGTAAGTAAAAAAATTGTGGAATTGTATAATGGCTCCATATGGTGTGAACCAGGAGTTGATTTGGGAAGTGTGTTCTATGTAATTCTTCCGGTTAATCCACATATACCTTTTGAAGCTCCTAAATTGCACTCAGAATTAAAAGAAAAACAAAAACTAGATGCAAAAGTCAGGGATAGATAAGCCTTATTTATCTGTAGCTATAATTACATTTAATGAGGAAAGAATCATTGAAAAAACCCTTTCTGCTATTCATAACTGGGTTGATGAAATTGTAGTTGTTGATTCATATAGTACGGATAATACAAAGAGTCTTCTTGAAATATTTAATGTGGTTCTTTACGAGGAGAAATGGAAAGGTTATTCTCAGCAAAGAAGTTTTGCTATTTCAAAATGTCGTGGAAAGTGGATTCTGATGCTGGATGCTGATGAAGTAGTCACTAATCCATTAAGTACTGAAATAAAAGAGGCAATAAAACATAGTTCTGATTTTGACGGATATAAAATCAAAAGGAGGTTTTATATTGGTAACAGATGTATAAGATATGGTGGTTACTACCCGGATTACCAGCTAAGACTTTTTAAAAATAATGGCAAGGCATATATTAATGATAGGGAGGTTCATGAAAGCATTTCACTGGAAGGTCAAATCGGATATCTTAAAAATCCAATCGAGCATTATGCATATGAAAATATTGAAGAATATTCTAAAACACTTGATAAATATGCCGTTCTTGCAAGTAAAGAAATAAAAAAGAAGAAAGTTTATATGCCTTTTATCAGGGCATTATGGGCCTTCTTTTACAGATATATTTGCAGACTGGGGTTTCTGGAAGGCAAAACAGGGTTTGATCTGGTTTTAGCATATAGTAAGTATGTTTTTAACAAATACAAACTTGCAGCAAATAACAAGAATAAATTACTCATGCTTTGAGTGATTGAAATATAGATTTATAGCAGTAATAAATCCCTTTTACAGTTAAAGATGGATCAATTAAATCAACCTTTTCTTTATAAAATCTTGAAATAATCTGGCAATTACCCCCTGTAAAAACTATCTTTGGTTTTTGTTTTATTTCCTTTTCAAAATTTGTAAGAAAATATTCAGTCAATGCAACCTGTCCTGCTATTGCTCCGTGTAAAATAGCATCTTCTGTGTTTTTTGTAAGAACACTCAACTTCTCTATTTTTTGTTCTTTTGCAATCTCAACATGTGGCAATGTAAATGTGTGTCCTGAAAGTGCTTTTAGTTCTGTTTCACAGCCAGTGGTTATAATGCCGCCTAAGAATTTACCATCCTTGTTGCAGGCTGATACTGTAGTAGCAGTTCCAAAGTCGAATACTACAATTGGAGAGGTATTATTTTGAAGTAATTTAATTGCTGCTGTTAAATTGCAAATCCTGTCAATGCCAAGCGTTGGGTATGTGTCTTTTATTACTGTTTGTTTTTCAGTTGTAACTTCAACAGTATTAACTCTATATTCTTTTGCTGTATTAAGAACTGAATCAGTCATATGAGCAAGCTGACTAGCAATAACTAATGTAAAGTTATTTTTTTTAATGTCCTCCCACGGCAGGAGACTGATTTCCCCATGTTTATATCTTTTATATTCGTCAGATAAATCACCGTTATTTATGTAACAGGTGTGAATACTGGTGTTTCCTATATCGATTACATAAATTGTTTCTTTTGTTTCAATGTTCATTTGTTTAATTTTTTACTTTTACGATGTCCTGCTTTGTCTCATTTTTATTAAGATTTTTAGATTTTTTATTATTTGGACTTTCTTCTTTTGGCTGCTGAATTTTTCTTAGTCTGACTAACTTAATTCTTTGTTTGTCCTTTACTTCTACTTTTAGTATATAACCATTTGTTTCCACTTCATCACCAATATTTGGCTCCTTTCCGATTAAACCAAAGGTGATCCCGCCTATGGTGTCATAATGTTCTTTTGAGAAGTTTGTTCCAAGCTTTTCATTAATTTCATCTATTGATAGTCTCCCGTCCACAAGTATATCCTTATTAGGGAGAACTTGAACAGCTTCTATATCGGTATCATATTCATCAGGAATTTCACCTACAATCTCTTCTACTATATCTTCTATTGTTACAAGACCTGATGTGCCGCCAAATTCATCTATTATAATTGCAAGCTGCAATGATTTTCGTTTTAACTCAGTTAAAAGATCGTCGATTGGCTTACTTTCTGGCACTTTGATTACTGGTTTTGCAATATCTCTTACAGGGTTTTTTGTATTTCCAAGATTGAATTGTTCAAGAATATCCCTTGTGGTAACTACTCCCGTTATGTTGTCAATATTTTCCTCATATATGGGGATACGTGAATGCTTTGATTCAATAATTGTTTTGATCACATTTTCAATTGTCTCATTAGCCTCTATGCATATTACATCTGTTCTTGGTGTCATAATTTCTCTGGCTACAGTGTCGGGAAAATCAAAAATGTTTGTAATCATTTCTTTCTCTGATTCTTCAAGAACACCTTCTTCCTGGCTTACGTTTAAAAGCATTTTTAATTCATCTTCAGTATAAACAAAAGTGGTTCTTAGATCTGTAATCCCAAAAAGTCTTAAAATACTTGATGCTGAAAGATTCAAAAAATTAACCAAGGGACTTGTTATAAATTTAAATATTTCAAGTGGCCATATGAGCAGAGAAGCTGTTTTTTCAGGATCTACAAATGCTACTGTTTTTGGAATCATTTCCCCAATTACAACATGGAAATAAGTAACAATTAACAGCGCCAGCGGTAATGCAATACTGTGAGCAGCAAAGTCTGTAAGCTCAGGAGAAATATAGGTTTCTATAACAGGAGTCAAGTGTTTTGCTATTGTAATTTCGCCAACTGCACCAAGCATGAGGCTTGAAATTGTTATTCCAACCTGTGCTGCTGAAATGTAGCTATCAATTTTATTTAGTGCACTTAATATTAACTGCGCAGTTCTACTTCCTTCTTTTACTTTTTGTTCAATTCTTGTTTTGTTAACCCTGGCAAGTGCAAATTCAATTGCTACAAAGAATCCATTTAAGAGAATTAAAATAAAGCCTAAAAGTATTCCTAAATAAATGTCCATATGTTCAGAAGCCTGTTAAAACAACGGTTGAGAGGATCTGCTTAGTTTGAATTTCAGGTGATTTGATTGTGCTTTTATGGTTCAAGTAGAGGCTAAAATCCTTGTGTATTTGATAGATAAAGATATTATCATATAGCTTTATTCCCAAGATAAATTAAAAAGGGATACCAGGTTAAGATTAGTATTATTTTGATAAGATTAGTTTAAACTTAACTAAAAAAGCACATTATTATATATTGCTTGTTAAATAGTATTAAACCCTGGATATATGTGTTAAGAAGACATAATTCTTTATGGTATCTATTTTAAAAAACATATTTCTCTTTAAGCCAATGTTTTGGCTTTCTGTGTCAATTTTATGTGCTTATTCTTTTGCTGTCGTAGCTGGAATATTTAATCCACATGAAAAAATTAATGCTTTATGGCTTACTATTGCTTCAGTTTGTTTTCTGGTTCTTGGTTACAGGTTCTATGGAACATTTATTGCAAGTAAAATTTTAAACCTTGATGACACAAGAACTACTCCAAGTAATCGTTTAAATAATGGACATGACTATGTCCCTACAAATAAATATGTGGTTTTTGGTCATCATTTTGCTGCAATAGCTGGAGCTGGACCACTTATGGGGCCAGTACTTGCAGCACAGTTTGGATATCTGCCAGGTTTTTTGTGGATATTGGTTGGATCGGTTTTTGCAGGTGCTGTGCATGACCTGATTATTTTGGTTATGTCAATTAGAAGAGATGGAAAATCTATATCCCAGTTTGCATCTGAAGAAATTGGACCTGTATGTGGAATAGCCAGCGGCATTGCAATATTTATCATTATGATTGTTGCAATGGCAGGTCTTGGGCTGGCTGTAGTCAATGCTCTTAAAGATAGTGCATGGGGGTTATTTACTATTAGTGCAACAATTCCAATTGCAATATTTATAGGCATTTATATGAAGTTTTTAAGACCTGAAAAGACAACTGAAGCTTCGATAATTGGATTTGTGCTTTTGATTTTTGGAGTGATAGGGGGGCAATGGGTTCAGGAGAATGAAGCAATTGCAAAATATTTTATATATGATGGAAAAACCCTTACTATTATGCTTGCAGTTTATGGTTTTTTTGCAGCGTCTCTTCCTGTCTGGCTTTTACTTGCGCCAAGGGATTATTTAAGCTCGTTTTTAAAAATCGGTGTAATTTTTTTACTTGCAATTGGTGTAATTTGTGTAGCACCAAATTTGGAAATGCCAAAAGTTACTGAGTTTATTCATGGCGGTGGACCTGTTTTACCCGGAAAACTTTTTCCGTTTTTATTTATAACAATAGCTTGTGGTGCTATATCAGGATTTCACTCTGTAATAGGTTCTGGCACTACACCAAAAATGATAAAAAAAGAATCTGAGTGTTTGTTTATTGGTTATGGTGGAATGCTTATGGAGGGATTTGTTGCAATTATGGCATTGATTGCAGCATGTATTTTATATCCTAATGATTATTATGCAATTAATTCCAATATAATGCCAGCATGGGTTATGCCTGTTGAATTGGATTCACTAACAAAAATGGTAGGTGAAGAAAACCTTATAGGACGAACTGGAGGTGCAGTGAGTCTTGCTGTAGGTATGACAAAAGTATTTAGCAGCTTGCCTTTTATGGGATCTATTGCTGCTATCTGGTATCACTTTGCAATTATGTTTGAAGCTTTATTTATTCTTACTACAATTGATGCTGGTACAAGAGTTTCAAGATTTTTATTTCAGGAATCACTAAAAATTATTAATCCATCATTAGCAGATTATAAAAACAAAGTAACTAATGTTCTTGGCAGTCTCTTAGTTGTAATTTGTTGGGGATATTTAATTTACTACGGAAATGTAGCAACTATATGGCCTGTCTTTGGAGTAGCAAATCAATTGCTTTCTGCAATAGCTCTTGCAATTGGTTCAACCATTTTAATTAAGATGGGAAAAGCTAAATACCTTTGGGTATCACTAATTCCAATGGTTTTTATGTTTGTTGTAACGATTACATGTACACTTGAGCAGATTTTTCACTCTGATTTTGGTATGGTGGCAAAAATTATAAATCCTGCATCGTCACAGGATTTGGTCTCAAGCAGCACGGTAAATATTATTTTACTGTCTACAATTTTAGGCTTGGCTGTAATTGTTTTATTAGATTCACTCCATAAATGGTATTTATTTTTAACTAAAAAAGTACCTGTAGAACTTCATGAAACATCTCCACCCAGTAAACTTTCTATGAAGATGAAAGAGGCATCTGGTTATTTGAGCTAATAATTTTTAATTAAACCTTAGCTGGCACTTTAATTATTTTTTTTATAAGGTCCACAACCTGACTTGGAATGTCAGCTACTTCTACCTTTGCAGTTTCAAATGCTTTTACTTTTGAGTCAGCAGTTCCTTTTCCGCCTGAAATAATTGCACCTGCATGTCCCATTCTTTTTCCTGGAGGTGCTGTGCGCCCTGCTATATATGCAATAACAGGTTTCTTGATTTCTTTCTTTATAAATTCTGCAGCTTCTTCTTCTGCAGTGCCGCCAATTTCACCTATTAAAACAATTGCTTCTGTATCCTTATCATTATTAAATAGTTTCAGGCATTCTATAAATCCAAGCCCTATTACGGGGTCTCCGCCAATTCCTATACAAGTAGACTGACCAATGTTGTTATTTGTAAGTGCAAGTGCAATTTCATAGGTAAGTGTTCCACTTCTGCTTATCATCCCTACTTTACCCTGTTTGTAGATGATTCCTGGGTGTATCCCAATTAGACATTCTCCAGGTGTAATTATTCCGGGACAGTTAGGTCCTATTACTTTTATTTTTAATTCCTCAGCTTTTCTTATTATTTTTACCTCATCATGTGGTGGGATACCTTCTGTAATAATTACAACCAATTCCATTCCTGCATCAAATGCTTCGTAAGCAGCATCAAGCACTGAGTATGCAGGCACAAAAATACAGCTTACTGTTGCTCCTGTTTTTTCTTTTGCTTCAAGAACTGTGTCATATACTTTTACGCCATGAATTTCCTGTCCTGATTTACCCGGGGTGACACCTGCAACAATTTTTGTTCCATATTTAAGCATGTGTCCTGTATGAGTCTTGCCCATGTTACCAGTAATGCCCTGTACTATTATTTTTGTTTCTTTGTTTACAAGTACTGCCATAATTTTCCCTTATTTACACAAAGCAACTGCTTCTTTAACTGCTGTATCCAGATCATCTATGGATTTTATTCCTGTCCCTTTCATGATTTCCCTGGCTTTGTCCTGGTTGTTACCGAGAAGTCTCACTACAATTTTTCTGTCAGGATTATTTTCTGAAAATGCTTTAAGTGCTTTTGCAACCTCATCACAAGCTGTAATACCGCCCAGAATATTCATAAGCATAATTTTTACATTTGGGTTGTTTGCAACAAGTTTTAAAGCTCTTTTCACACGGGCTTCATCTGCACCACCACCAACATCCAGAAAATTAGCCGGTTCTCCCCCATGCTTTTTAACAAGATCCATTGTAGCCATTGTAAGCCCTGCACCGTTACAAATAATTCCAATTTTTCCGTTTAGTTCAACCAGATTTAGTCCTGCAACTTTTGCTTTTAATTCTCTTTCACTAAGATCAGTCATATGGTTTATTTCCCATCCCTGGAAGAAATTTTGTCTGCCTATTGCATCATCATTTACTGTCATTTTTCCATCCAGGGCAAGAATATTTCCATCTTTTGTAAAAACAAGAGGATTTATTTCTGCCAGGTCCAAATCATGTGCCTCATAAAGAAAATATAATTTATTAATAACTTCACTTACCATTTGAAGTTTGTTTTGACTCAAATTCATTAATTTGGATAATTTTCTTCCAAGATAAGGCTTGTAACCATCTTTTACAGAAACAATCTTTATGCTTGATGATGATTCAATTTCAACTCCGCCCTCTGAGGATCCAAGAAGTATGTGACACTTTTTCCCTCTGTCCAGGGTAATTGCAACATAAAGTTCTTTCTCAATTTCTGTCTTTGGTTCAATTAATACTGAACTGGTTTTTATTCCATTGATTTCAAGATTTAAAAGATTTCTTGAAATCTCATATGCTTCATCCACATTATTTGCAAACTTAACTCCACCTGCTTTTCCTCTGCCACCTGTCTGAACCTGGCACTTTAGTACTATTGGGTAAATTAGTTTAAGGGTTAAGACTTCCTCTGCTACTTTAATAATTTGACCTTTAGGAACTGGAATTCCTACTGAACCCATTATTGTTTTTGCTTCATATTCAAATAATTTCATAGGCTTTTTATTTTAGCTTGATTTATCTTAATTTCTTACTTACCTAGCTAGAACATCTCTGAACGAGCTATTTAAAATCTGAGCAATGTAGTAAGAAGATGCTCCAAATGTACATTGCAAAGCCCGCGCCCGCCAAAGGACGGGTCTGCCTATGGCGGAAAGGATGAGCGAGGAGGGCGGTGAGTAATTACCAGGCTTTTACTGAAGACTGGTTTATGGGACTTCCTGAAATATAAAAAAAATCTTAAAATGAACATGACAAAAGTGTCAGGAGCTTGCTATGCTTACTTAGGTTAAGAAAGAGAATATACCTATTTAAATCCCAATTAAATTATTAAGAAAAGATTGACTTAGGGTTATAAAACTGTAAATAATCAAGTTAAGTGTCTTGCTAGATTATTGCTTTGAAAATTCTTGTTTTCAAAATTATCCAGCTTACATTTTTATAATAAAAGTCAATTTAAGGCAAATATAAAATGGTTTATCCAATTGACAGTGGCCGAATAAAGCCTCACCGTGTTTATCATAACCAGAACTACAATGCTCCTGGTGAAGAAGAACCTTTGCATAGTAGTGCCCATACTGGCAGAGAATGGACAAGAGCAAATATAAGAGCAGGTGGTGAAAGTTCAAACTATCTGGAGCTGTCGTTTTTTACTGATATTTTAAGAAATTATTTTACCTGTTTTCTTGATCCTGAAAACAATATTTTTTCATCAGTTACTTCGAAACTTCTTGGAGCATTCTCTGGTTTTCTAGATGGCTTCAGAGATAAAAGAATGTATGAAGAAGTTTATGCTGAAGGTTTAACTGATGTTGCCAAAGGAAAAATCTCTGATTCACAGGTGGCAAATCAGGAACATAATAACCCTAATTCATTCAGGGATGACTTTATGGAAAATGAATTACTTCGGGTACAACGAGGGGAAAGAATTATTTCTAAATTCTGGAGCTGGGCAACTACTATGGCTGGTATTAAGCCATTCCTGTTCATGGTTACCTCATTTCTTCCGGATAAATGGAAAACAGCAATTGAAACTGCTGAAGAAACCCCAAGCAGAGCCTTATGGCGTTTAAGATTTAATCCCGGAGCGCTGCATGCAAACTTTGTTACGACTGTCTGGGATCTTTTAAAACTAAAGGTTATGTCAATCTTTGGTGGGGAGCGAGCAGCAGAATATAGAAATAAAGTAGGAGAAGCACAAAACCTGGCGCAAACTTATTTTAAGAATAAATATAATGGTACGCATAACTTAAATGGCAAGTCAGGTCTTGGTGTATATTTTTCAATGCTATTTGACAGGATGAAAGAACACTGGCAGGGAGTTGTAAATCCAAGGGCAGTCCTTGAGAAAAAAGTAAAAGATGGTTATTTAGAATCAGTAACAAAAGCCGAAAAAGATGCTGACAGGAATAAAACTTTTGGCAAGGGATATGTAAATCTAAATTCTACAAAGTCTAAAGAGGATCTTGAAGATTCTAAAGAGGATGTTAATCACCAGTGGATGCGTTCAATGACGGATCTTACTGGTCCAATCTGTGGTGGGCTTGGTTTAGTTGGTTCTTTTGTTTTTGAACCATTAAGGGTTCTATGGAATGTTGCTGGTATAGAAACTGGAAAGAATTTGATAAGTGCTTTATCAGCCTCAAGAAAATCACTTTCAATGGTGAATTACATTTACAGATTTATATGGGAAGAAATGAAACAAGGCGGCAGGCATGTTTCACTTGAGAGATTTATGGATTCAAATCCTAATGGTCAGGCACCAAATAAGGCTTTAAGGGAATTACATTCTGCATTGAGAGCAAGATATGCAAATGGTTTATTTGGTATGTCTGTTGCAGCAGGCAATATTTTAGAACCATTTCTCCATCTTTTCGGTGGAGGTTTTCAAGAAAACAGATTTGCAAAGTTTTTATTTAATATACTCATAAAATTTAACGATAATGGACTGGTTAGATTATTCTCCAGAAGAAGAGAATGTATGGGCAGAATTGAAAATCTTAATTTAATGGCAGCCTCGCATATTTATGGATCAAGGGAAATAAAGGCTGAAGATTATGCAGGAATTAGCGATGCTGAATTTGATGAAAGAGCAAGAGAAATTAGTGCGCCAAAACCAGGTGGACAAAGTGAAATACCTTATCTATCTACAGTTGCAAGTGCTTATGAAAAAGTAAAAAGTGTAGTTTCAGGTGGTCGCGGAGAAGAAAGTTTAATAAAAGCAGCTTTTATTAATTAGCTATTACGCGTATTAATATGAGATTTAATTAATTACCTGAATATCTTTTCATGATACATAACATATATACATATATGTAATTTAGATGAATTTAATGTTTTATCTTAATCCTTAAAATTTTTAATCCTCGCATGTATATTTCACTTTTTTAGTGTCTTGCTTTGATAAATTAACACCTTAGGTACTGCTTATAGTGTTCAGCAGAATAAAGCAAGTGCCTTTAAATGAAAGATAAGTTTCCTGATGTAGTTATCACAATCCACAGGCTATAGGGGAGTTAGTTCAAAAAATGAGAGTTGGTCAAGAAGCACCTTTAACAAGAGTAAATGCAAGACCACCAATTCTGGGAAATGCTGGCCCTAAAAAAATCAATATGCCTGCAAATCAGCCCGGTGGCTTTGTATCAAAAATGAGTAATGAAGACAAGGGATGGATAAGAAATATTGTTGATTCAGGATTTCGTGCTGCTAGTCGGCAGGCTGAAGTAATGTTCGATGTAGTTTCTGACAACCAGTTCGTAAGAGTACCATTCAGAATTGCAACTGAGTTTGTTAGAAATGGAGCAACAGCCTCAGTACAAAGTGTAATGGATAATAAACAGATGACCAAAAGTGTAAAACTTGGTGTTGTTCGCAGGACACTGGAGAATGCTATAGCAACTACTGTGTTTGAACCAAATAAATATTCAAACACAGTAGCAAGAGTTGGAGTAGGGTTTTTAAATATGGCTGTCAGATTTGGCGCAAGGATAGCACTTGTAGTATTAAATGTAGTTGATCCTGCTGATGTTGATATTGCTGATACTCCTGATGAGTTTTTCAGCAGGTCACTAGGAAGAGTTATAAGACCATTATCTGCAAATCCTGTTGTTGGTTTTGCAACCAGATTTGGAGAACAACTTTTTATTAACTTAGGTTTGGAAAAACTCTTTTTGAAAAATCATTTAATTCCAAAAATTCAAACCAAGAAACCTCTAGCAGCAGCAAAAGCAACTTAATCAATATACATAAAATAATCCAGAATTGTATCTATAAGAACTACACCAACTGCAACCCAGATTGTACTTTTTGATGTCATTGAACCAAGCTCTTTTGCACCTCCACGAGTACCCAATCCAAATGCAGTGTGTATGGCAATTAAGTAATTTGCAAGTATAAATCCTTTAATCAGTGAGTACCACATATCCTTTACCCTCAGACTTCTCCAGACAGAATCAATGTAAACACTGTATTCAATCTGTGCATGAAGAGATGCAATAAACATCCCACCAATAATTGAACAGAATGCTCCTATAATAATTGCAATTGGGAGAGCATAGATCATGGCAACCAGTCTTGGTGCTATAAGATAATTTACTGGGCTGACTTTTGAAAGCCTCATAGCAGATATTTGTTCAGTGATTTGCATATGAGCAAGTTCTGCAGTAATAGCAGTGCCTGCTTGTGCACCTATAGCAAAGCTTACAAAAACAGGTGCAATTTCAACAACAGAGCTTAAGCATATTAGTGCTCCCACAGTATCTCTGGCACCATATTTTTGAAGCCAGTCTGATGTTTCAAGTGAGATGACCATACCTGAAAATCCTGTCATTAAAATTACCATTGGTAATGTATTAAAACCAATGATTACTATCTGTTCAATTATTTGTTTAAATGGAACTTTAAATAAAAAAATCGAAAAATAGCTTTTTGTTAATAAAATTAAACTCAGGCCTATTACACTGAACTGGTTTTTAACCGGTGGTATGTTTTCTGGAAGGCTGCTTGGGCTTTTATGATATTCTTTAACTAACATGACTGCTACTAAGTGGAAAATAAAAAACGGTGTACTACAGATTCATGGTAAAGGATTATTCTCGAAAGATGAAGTTACTGTTTTAATTAATAAAGAATTAAAAGGACCTGGTATACAATTCAGGCTAAATAATCAGATTATTCCGGCTCTTGTTCATAATGTATCTAACTCAAACAGGAATACTGTACTTTCTTCAGGAAGTCAGAATATATGTCTTGTTGAACATTTTCTTGCTGCATGTTCTTTAAATGGTTTAGATGGATTGACTGTTGAAGTTGATAAATCTGAGCTTGTTTTTGGTGATGGTAGTGCAATGCACTGGTATGAAGCTTTTCAGGAAGCAGATAGTTTTCTGGAAATAAAAGGTGATTTCACTAAAAACAGACATGCCCTTATAGAAACAATTTTTTGTAAAAAAGAAAATAAACAAATTGTTGCCATACCTCATAAAGGCTTCAAGGTCAGTTATTTTATGGACTGGGATCATCCTTCATTGGGGAAATTATTTGCAAGCTGGAAACTTGGTGATGATATTAAAAAACTGCTTAGAGCAAGATCATTTGCTACAAAAGAAGAAAATGATTATTTTGGTGCAAGTAACAGGCTGCTAACTTTGCAGGAAAAGAGCTTTAATAAATCATTACATGAACCTCTTGAACCTCTCTATCATAAAATTTTGGATATAGTAGGAGATCTTAGTCTTAGCGGGGTTAATCCTCTTAGTATAAATATGCATGTAATTGGCTTTAAAAGCGGGCATGAACTTAATGTTGAACTTGCAAAAAAACTAAATAACCTTTTCAGCAGGTAGTTTAATTTTTAAGTTCATCTAACAACCATTTTAATGCAAACTGAGAAGCTAGCCATCTTATATCAGCACGGCTTGAGTTTGAACCAAAGTTTACTTTTTGTGTTTTTACCCTAGTTCCTTTGGACAACCCAAAGTAAACAAGTCCTACTGGCTTTTCTTTACTTCCACCTGTTGGTCCTGCTATTCCGGTTACGGATAAACCAATTTCTGTGTTTGCAATTTTTCTTATCTCTTCAGCCATTTCTTTAGCAGTCTGACTGCTGACAGCGCCATATTTTTTTATTGTTTTACTTTTTATATTTAATATCTTTTCTTTAGCTTTATTTGAGTAAGTTACTGCATTAAACTTTATGTATTTTGAACTGCCTGAAATATCTGTAAGCCTTTTTGAAATTAATCCGCCTGTGCATGATTCTGCTGTTGATATTGAAATATTTCTTTTGGTAAGCAGTGTACCTATAAGACTTTCAAGTGTCTCATTGTCTGTGCCAAAGTAATATTGTTTTGTTTTTGAGAGTATTTTTTTTATAACAGGCTCTGCAATTTTTTTTGCAAGTTTTATATTATTTGCTGTTGCAGCTACCCTGATTCGTACCTCACCTAGGGCAGCATAGGGGGCAACAGTTGGATTCTTTAATTTAAAACAACTTTTTATTCTTTCTGCAAGAGCTGATTCTCCTATCCCTGTGAATTTGAGGATTCTGCTGTAAAGTACATTGCCTCCTGAGAGCTTTTTTAAATATGGTTTTGCAGTTTTACCCCACATATCTTTCATCTCGCTTGGTACGCCGGGAAATGTAAGGATTAATTTTGAATCTTTTGACAAACCAGTTTTAATTTTCCAAATTATTCCTTTAGCAGTACCTGCTGCATTTGCTATCCAGTTTGCTTGTTTTGGTTTGTATGCCTGCCTATAATTACTTGTGGGGATTTTTTTATAGCCTTTTAAGTAAAATTTTTTCTCTAATTCTTTAATAGTTTTTGTATCTTTTAAAAGCTTTTCATTAAAAAATGAACTAATTGCTTCATGTGTTAAATCATCATCAGTTGGTCCAAGTCCACCAGTTGTAATTATGATGTCTGATCTTCTTAGTGCCTGTTCTAAGACCTCATGAATTCTTTTTGTATTATCTCCCACAGTAGTCTGAAAAAATGAATCTATTCCAATTTCTTTTAATTCATTTGCAATAAAATGTGAATTAGAGTTTAGTATTTCACCAAGAAGAAGTTCAGTTCCAATTGAAATAATTTCTGCCTTCATTTACTGCCTATACTACTATAAATACTAAATTTATTTAATAAATTCTATCTGAATCATTTTTTGTATAACTTTTTGAGGGAATATAACTGAGTGAATTTCACAACATAGCCATAAAAAAGAAAGAAAAACTATATGGATAAAAACAGAAAGCATAAAGGCTTCTACCCAAGGATGGTTTCTAAATAGAAGATCCCAGTATTTTATAAAGGTTTTAAGTAAGGGGATATCCATGCTGTCTTATATAATTTATACTAACTTTGTAATAGTCTGTTAGTAGCTGTATATTTCGGGGACTAATGCTTTTAAGGAATAAGGGTTAATTAACTATGGATGTTGTACTTTCAGTTTCATTATCACTTTTACTGTTTGGAGGGGTTGTTTTAACTGTTTATCTTATTGGAACATTGTCGCATCATGATGAAGGCGAAACATAAAGCTTTTTGATTACTTATTTTCAATTTCCCATATCGGTGACCAGTTAGTATTTTCTTTTAGTCCTTTAAATTTTATTGTTCTGTTTAACATAACATTTGAAGGTTCATCCTGAGGATTAATTTCCAGGCATTTTTGCCATTCTCTTATTGATCCTTCAAAATCCCTGTTTCTGTAACTTTCAAGTCCTATGGAGTAATGATTAACAAGGTCGCTTATAAATTGTTCCTGATTTATCAATTCAAAAATCTTTATCGGCTTATCCTTTCCGGGCAGGATAACGGTATCTATCTCTCTCATCTGAAATTTATTTTTTATGAGTGAAGCAGTATTCTCTGATAATAAAATGTTTGTTCCGTAAATTTTGTTTGCGGATTCAAGTCTGCTTGCTATGTTTACAGCATCCCCAATTGCACTATATTGAATTCTTTCAAGTGATCCTATATTTCCGGTTATTGCTTCATCTGTATTAATTCCAATCCTTGTGCTTATCCTTTCGTTAAAGCCCTGATTATTCCATTGTTGATTGAGTTTTTTAAGTTCATCATTCATTGCAAGAGCACATTTTGCAGCAAGTTCTGCCTGAAATTCCTTTTCGAGTGACTTTGGTGTGCCCCAGATTGCCATTATGGCATCACCTATAAATTTGTCTACAAGCCCATTATGTTTATGAATTACCTTAACCATTTCAGTAAAGAACTGGTTCAGTATGTTTACAACCTGCTCAGGAGAGCATCTTTCGCAAAGTCTCGTGAAGTTTTTTATATCAGTAAATAAAATAGTAATTTCTCTTCTTTTTCCTCCCAGTGCAAGTTGATCAAAATCCATTCCTTCTATTTCATCGGCAACCTGTGCTGGTACTAGTTGCCTGAAAATTTTTGCCTGCCTTCTTCTAGCTCTGTCAACAAACAAATACTGATCCAGGAAATTTATAAAGAAAATAGGCAATATAATTCCATATATTGGATATGTTGGTGGAATAGAAATTCTTGAAAATATAAACAGTTCAAATGATAGAAATAAATATATTAATGAAAAAAATGTACACAGATAGAAACAGGCAATTAGTCTCTGTCTGAACCTCCAGACTATTAGTATTACAATCAGTGAAATAAATAATGTTATCGGCAGGAACAGTTGATTACTCATTTTTACTATAAATGAGCTGTTTAGCAGATTTGAAAATATAGTTGCCTGGATCTCTACCCCGGAAAAGTTAGGAGTAATGCTTGCAAATGGTGTTGCAAAAGAATCAGGTGAACGGACGCTAAATGGATCTATTGATGCCTTTAGCTTTGTTCTTCCAATAAAAACTATTTTGTCTTTAAATATGGAACTTTTACCTTTGTAAATTAATTCAAGTGCTTTCCAGAATGGAATAGTGGTTATTGTTTCAGCAGGTCCGTGATAATTTATTAAAAAGTGGGCAGGAATTTTTTTCTTCCCGAGTAAGGCTGAATTATCTGGCTGTATCTGGGCTCTTATATTGAGATATTTTTGTAATGCTCTTAATGTAATTGAGCTGCTTATTGCAGGATCTTTATAAAATTCCGGGTAAACTATCTCAGCAGTTCTTACAAAATTATCCCTGTCATATTTAACACTGGTATTTCCCAGGGAGCTAATATCGTTATTTAATGCATTAATAAATACTTTGATTGGAGTGACTGGGTAATAATCATTCTTTGATAATGGTTCAGCTTCACAGGCTAATATCAGGTTCATTGCTTTTTTTAATGAAGATGCAAAAATTTCGTCATCTTCCTTGCCTGCATCAAAAGATGTTTTTGCAATGACGTCTTTGCCTGATATGTCTTCTGTCTGTAAACTTAGTGGAGAAATTGTATCAAATATAATGTCAAATACTATTAGTTTTGCCCCTGCTGATACCAGTGCATCTACAAGCGATGCATGAAACTGTCTTGGCCATGGCCAAGGTATGCCAACTTTATCAATTGATGTAGCATCTATTCCTACGATTACAATGTTATCTGGTGGCTTGGGATTTAAATTAAGTTTGTCTCTTGCAATAAAGAACAAGTCATAAGTTTTATTTTCAATATCATGTAAATAATTGCTTATTAAAGGAAGATTACCAAAGAAAGAACAGATAGATATCAATATAATTATTGATGAGTAAACAAAAGTTCTTATAAACAAATTTTGTTGTTTCTTCATGTTTAATTTTTCCAGATCTATTTTAGTACTTGGATTTCTGCTTCCGTGGCTTTTTGGTTTTTTTGTTTTCTTGCTGGGTCCTATAAGTGCATCATTTTACCTGAGTTTTACCGAATATGATATTTTACGAAAGCCAGTATGGACAGGCTTTGATAATTATACTCTTTTATTTCAGGACCCTATATTCTGGAAATCGTTAAGTGTAACTTTTATTTATGCATTCTTTTTTCTGCCTTTGTCTGTAATTGCAGGTATTTCTCTTGCACTTCTTTTAAATCAAAAAATTGCCGGAATCTCTGTGTATAGAACCTGTTTTTATCTGCCCAGCATTATCCCGCTTGTTGCAAGTTCAATAATATGGCTCTGGATATTCAGGGGAGATGAGGGAGGACTAATTAATTACTTTTTAAATAAGATGAATATTACAGGTCCCTTATGGCTTAGTGATTCAAAATGGGCACTTGCAGCACTAATAATTATGGGTTTATGGTCGGTTGGCAACTCTGTGTTAATTTACCTTGCCGGATTACAGGACATTCCTCACACTTTATATGAAGCAGCAGATCTGGATGGAGCAACTTTTTTCGGGAAATTATTTTTTATTACAATTCCAATGCTTACTCCTACAATATTTTTTAATCTTGTTGTTGGTATAATATCTATTTTTCAGTACTTTGTTCCTGCATATGTTATGACTTCAGGTGGACCCCAGTATGCAACCACCTTTTACTCATTATATGCATACCAGAATGCATTTGAAGATTTTAAATTTGGCTATGCATCAGCGATGGCGTGGATTTTATTCCTGATTGTTGTATTTTTTACTTGGCTTGCATTCAGGGAATTTGGTAAAAGAGTTTTTTATCAAGGTAAATAATTTATATAAAATGAAGACAAAGCATACCTGGAAACACATTTGTTTATTCTTTATTTTTTCTGTTTGTACTTGTAATGCTTTAGCAGAGGATATAGAGGTAATACAAAACAACTGCAAGTCTTCCGGGAAAATATCAGTTAATATCCAAAAATATCTGGGCTTGAATTTGATAACAGATTTTTTAAGCGAGTCTTTGATTAAGGGTGTAATTAAAATAAAAACACAGCCTGAAAGAATTAATGTTGATTTAAAGATTTATAGTGCACTTGATCTGATTTTGAAAAAAGCAAAGTCTTTAAATATTAATGCTGAAAAATTATTTATACGTAATATTCCGATAGAAAATATAAAAATATCCGTTAATGATCCTGTTTGCTTTAGGAAAAAAAGAGTTTTATCAGTGGTAAGAGTTATTTCTTCGGTTAAGGTTGATCTGAGCAAAGTAAATGAAATTATTAATAATCTACCTAAGTGGAGAAAAATATTTTCCCGGCTTGAACTTCCGATTCCGCCATTTGGAGAAACAGAAATCTCAATTAATAATATAAGTATTAAAATTGATGAAAATGGGAGAATCGATGCATTTGCTGAGGTAAGGAGTACTGTAAATCCTGAATCTGAACCACTGCAGTTGCAGTTTACGGGTAACCTTGCGCTTGATGGTAAGAAACTAATTGCAAATAATCTTGAAACTGAAATTAAAGATATATTTACAAAAGACTCTGATATAGGTATAGCATTCAGCGAATTTTTAGAAGATTTAATAAATCCGATTTTTAATTTTGGCAAATATGAAAAGAATGGCCATACAATAGATACTGTGAGGCTGTTATTTGAATCAAACAATATTATATTTGAAATTGAAAGCAGACTTTTACCGGAAGTTGTAAGTTAAATGAGAAATCATATTATAAAAATACTTTATATTTTGTGTATCTTGCTAGCTCCAGCAGTTTTATTTTTTGGTTGTAGCCTGGGTCCATCTGATAGTACAAAGACTGGTAAAGGTGGAAAAAAAGGTGGCATATTTGATAGTAATAGCCAGGAAATAAAAGTTTACTTCACAAAGTCAAAAGGTCCTGGAGAAATAGCATTAGTGCCTGTAGCCCGGAAAATCTCTAAGGATGACAGTTTGGTTTATGCTTCTGTAAAAGAGCTGTTTCTTGGACCTACAAAATCTGAAGAGCTAAAAAAAATAATGACTGAAATACCTCTTGGCACTCGCCTGATAAATATAGAAGAAAGTGGCGATGAAATCCATCTGAATATTTCATCCCAATATATAGCTGGAGGTGGCTCAGCTACTATGCAGTTGAGATATCTTCAAATCTATAAAACACTAAAAAAAATTGCACCATTTAAGGAAGTCTATCTCCTGGTTGATGGTAAGCCGGTTAAAACCATTGGCGGAGAAGGCCTGGAGGTAACACAACCCCTGACAAAGATTAATGACTATACTCAGAAATTTGAAAAAACTGAAGGTCTTCAGCCATGATGAATTAGTTTCTGACCATTTCATGAAACACCTTCTTAAAATATCAGAATCTGCCAGTGAAACTCAGGATATCGGAAGAGAGCTAGGGGTAAAATTATCTTCTCCTGTTATTGTAGGTCTTTCAGGTGAAATGGGTACAGGCAAAACAGTTTTTACAAAAGGTTTTGCTCATGGACTTGGAGTAAAAGAACTTATTACAAGTCCTACATTTCTGGGCGTAAGTGAATATTACTCAGGCAGGATGTCATTTGTTCATATGGATTTTTATAAAAAAGTAACTCCTTTAAAAATAATTAAAAACTTTTTCAGAAATGGTGCAGTTATTTTAATAGAGTGGTTTGAAAATTATTCAATTGCGTTTAATGAAAAATTAGAAACAGATATAAGAGTGTATATTCAATATTTAAATGAAAATGGAGGGGATAATTCAGCAAATAAAAGGAAAATTATTATTGAATCTGGTATTTATGATGATGTGTAAATCCCTTTATTAGCCCTATGTTATACTAAATGTTCTTAAATCAGGAGAGTTTCATGGCAGTTAGTACACAAGCAAAAAATCTTTACGAAGTATTTGTAGTATTTAAGGCAAACATTGATGATGATGAACTTGAGAAAAATATTTCCCAGGTTGAAACAGCTATTAAGAACTATGGTGGAAACATCATTAAAATTGGAGAGCCTTTGAGAAGGACTTTTACCCACAGAATTAAAGGAGTAAAAGAAGGTTACTATGTTTCGGTAGTATTTAATTCTCCTCCTGAATTGCCAAATGTGCTGAAAAGAACCCTGTCGATAGCAGATGATGTGCTTCGTTACATTCTTGTAAGAAAAGATAGCAAGAAAGAGAACCTCAAATGAGCCTGAGTTCCATAACCATCAGCGGGACACTCAAAAAAGATCCAGAAAAAAGATTTACTCCTACAAATATTCCGGTTACTAATTTATTAGTTGAAGTCTCATATGTGCCGCGTGGATCTCAAAATAATCAGGATAGTTTACCTACCCAGACTATTCGTGTTAATGCCTGGCGTGAGCTTGCAGAGCTTTGTGAAAAGAAGCTGAAAACAGGTGACAAAATTCTTATTACAGGCAGAGTTCAGATTAATGCATATACTAGTAATGAAGGAAAGAAAAAAAAGGAAGTAGAAATTGATGCAACCTCAATTACCTTGTTAAATGATTTACTTTCTTCTGTGAATGTGAAAAGTACCGAAGTTCAGAAAACTGATAATTCAGATGTTGGGAAGATTTCAGAGCTGGACGAAATTGTTAATAGTACTGAAGAGATACCGTTTTAGCAATAACAACTTTAAACGTTAAATTTAAATTCAATTACATCATCTGCATGAACTGTATATTCTTTACCCTCAAGTCTAACTAATCCTTCTTCTCTCGCCGCGGTTTTTGATCCAAGTTTAAGCAGAGTATCATATTTTATTACCTCTGCTTTTATAAAACCCTTTTCAAAATCTGTATGAATAACACCTGCTGCCTGTGGGGCTTTTGTGTTTTTTAGAATTGTCCAGGCTCTGGCTTCCTTTTCACCTGCAGTATAAAATGTCATTAATCCAAGTAAATCAAAAGTTTCTCTTATAAGGTTATCTACACCGCTTGAAACCTGAATCGAACCATTTTTATTTAAGAACTCAGCTTTTTCCTCGTTGCTGAAAGTAATTAAATCTTCTTCAAGCCTTGCACAGATTGGGACACATTTTGCATTAAACTTTGCAGCATGTTTTTTTACTTCTTCAAAGTATTTATTTTTTCTTGTATCTGCAAAATCTTCTTCCGATACATTGGCTGCATAAATAACTGGCTTTGCTGATAACAGAAATAATGAATTGTAAAAATCAATATCTTCTTTCTCAAGTTGTATTGAACTAAGAGGCTTTTCGCTGCTCAGTGTATTCTTTATTATTTCAAGAACTTCAAGCTGTCTTTTGCTTTCTTTATCGTTTCCTTTTACTTTTTTTGATACATTATCGATTCTCTTTTCGATAGACTGTAAGTCACTTAATGCAAGCTCAATGTTTATTATTTCAATGTCTCTTAATGGATCCACAGTATTTTCTGTGTGTGTGATGTTTGGATCGCTAAAGCATCTGACAACATGAACGATTGCATCAACTTCTCTTATATGACTCAGAAACTGGTTTCCAAGCCCTTCTCCTTTGCTTGCACCCTTTACAAGCCCTGCAATATCTATAAATTCAAAAGCAGCAGGGACTATTTTGTTTGTTTTTACAATTGCTGCAAGTTTAATTAATTTTTCATCAGGAAGGTTTACTATTCCTACATTTGGTTCAATTGTACAAAATGGATAATTGCTTGCTTCTGCCTGGTGGTTTTTGATTAGTGCATTAAATAAGGTTGATTTTCCTACATTTGGAAGCCCAACGATTCCTGCTTTATACATAGTACTATTTTTATCTTGAGAACAATCCTCTTTTTTTCTTTATCGGAGGATTTGTACGGACAGTTACTGTCATTCCTTGTTTATCATTTGCAGGTTGTATTTCATTTCCATTAATCTGTTCTTCTGTCTTGGGTTTATCCTTTGTTAGGTTTTTCCCGGTTATATCCTCTTCAATTGTTTTTGAAATATCATCTGGCTTTTCCTCTTCCGTCATTTGCTCATTGTCCTGATTTTTTAGTTCTTCTTTTTTTTGTTCTTGTGGTTGAGGTGCAGGTTGTGATGCTTGTGGGTTTTGAAGTCTTTGTTGAATAATTGTCAGCTGTTCCTGGGCATCCGCCTGCTGGTTTTCTCCAAGCCCAACCTGAATGGCTGTCTGGTACAGCTGATAGGCTGCGATTAAATCCCCCTGCTCCTGGTATATTTTTGCAACAAGATAGCGGGATTCCGAGTTCTGTGGATTAAGCCTCGAGATAACGTGATTAAATTCTTTTTTTGCATCGTCAAAACGACTGTTTCCCTGACCGTAAAGAATCTTTGCATAATTTAAACGGCTTGGCCAATAATTAAGATCAGCCTTAAAGGATTTTTTATATGCCTGTTCGGCAAGTGGTATATAGTCGAAATCTTTAAATCTGCTTGCATAACTGAAATAAACATTTCCTTCCCCTGACCATGCTTCAACATTATATTTAAAAAGATCACGACTTGTTTTAAAATACTCAAGACTTTGATCAAAAAGTGATTTGTTATTTACAGCTTGTGCCTTGTTAAATATTGCTTCAGCAAGTTTTGCCCATGCTTTGTCGGATTTAGAATTTAGCTGTGTAGCAGTTCTGAACGCTGCAATTGCACCATCCAAATTGTCTTCTGTAGCTCTTATTTGTCCCAGACTAATCCAGTCATCAAGAGATATTGCGGGCACGTTTTTTGCTTTGTTGAAATAATTTTTTGCTTCAAGATCATTCCCCATTCTGGATAGAACTGTATATTTTGCAATATATGATTCGACTGTAGGAGAGAGAACAAGAGCTCTGTTTGCAAGATATTCCGCAGTTCTTAAATTAGGATCCTGTTCTGTTTTTTTAGCATCCTGGAAACTTGCTTTTTTAGCATGTACAATTGCCAGCTTTGCCAGAAAACCTGCTTTTTCACGGTCAGTATTCCCGTAATTAGTCAAATATTTTTCTATATTTCCGTCAGTTGCTTTTCCAATGGAGATAAGGTTATCTCCAATTGGTGCATAGAATAAATGAAGCTTCTTTGGTGCTTCAAATTCAATAATTACGTTATCGTCTGTGTTTACCCTTTTTTCAAGAGGCAGAGATTTTAAACGGGAAACACTGCTGGTGGCTGACTTTGCAAGTTTTGCGATTTCCTTGTTTCCTAAAAGGAATTCTGCCACAAAATCAACGGCATTATGAATTGAAATCCTTGATAAGTCATCAAGGGTGGTTACTTCTACTTCTTTTCCTTCTTTATTCTTTGCCTTAAAGCTTGTTTTGATTCTTTCCTCAATTTTCCCTATATCAAGCTTTAGAGGCTCATTTGAACCAATTAAAATAATTTCTCCTGCATTCCCGGGTCTGAATAAATATACATAACCGTCTTTAACTTTTTTTCCGTTTTCATATTTGCCAAATGCCTGTTTGAATGTATTGATTAAAACTCCCAGATATTCAGGCGTAATTGAATAAAGCTGAATCCATTCACAGAACAACCCGTTTTTCTTTAGATGTTTTGAACCGAGTTCCCAGAACTCTTTTGTAAAAAGCTGGGAAGCACCGCTTACCCATGGATCAGCTGGCTGTGAGATGATAATGTCGAATTTTTCCTTCGTAGTGAGCAAGTAATTTCTGCCATCTGTATGTATTGCTTTTACTTTACTGGCTAAGGGATTCCTTGCTTTATTTAACGGAGAGCCATTCCCGTCAAAAGGACTTTTTTCAGCTGGAGGTTCAAAAAACTTATTTCCGTCTATTACTGCTTTCTCAATTTCACATACTTTTACACTTTTTAATGATGGGTACCTCAGGACTGAACCCGTGGTACATCCACTTCCAAGCCCTACAACCAGTGCATTCTCAGGTTCACCTTTGTGAAGGATAAGGGGTAATTGTCCAAGCAATACCTGTGTAACCATGTCTGCCTGTGACGGTCCATCTCCATCTGTCGGAACGCCTGCATCGACTTTACCATTATTTTTTAAAAGAGTAGTGTTTCCGCTTTCATCTACATTAATTGATACGACAGTAGTAAGTCCTTCTTTGTAGAATTTTATTTTTTCTTTTGTGTTATCAAATTTAAAAATCTTAAAAAACTGCTCTTTTGAAAGTGTTTTATAGGAAAGTGAATGATAGATTGCAACACCTGTTGTCATGAGAGATTTGTCCCATGACGGCATGAGTATTAAAGTTGAAATTAGAGCAACGGCACTGGAGATATAAACCCAGGAGGTGGATATTTTTCTCTGCTTCTCATTTAGTTTGTCATTGTTTATTACATCTGCATAAATAAGATATAACCCAAAAGCAACTGCAAACAGAATTACCAGCTTTGTTGTTGTATGAATCCCGCTTCCAAACATTCCAAAGAATGGTATAAAAATAAAACCAGTAAAAAATGATCCAAGAATGGCACCTAATGTATTTAACGAATACAGTTTTCCTACTGTCTCACCAACATGATCAGGTCTTGCAGAATAAATTCTTATTACCAGCGGGAACAGCATTCCTGAAAGAATTGTTGGTGGAAACATTATCATGCTTGACAGAAATAACTTATGAAGTGTCATAAGAAACCAGCCTAGGGCAGGATCGTCAGGGAGTTTTTGTGCCAATGAAAGAAATGCCCATGGTAGTTCATTAAAAAAACATGCGGTTACAAAACCAGCAATTCCTATACCACATAAAATTAATCCTACCCACAGTACCGGTCTGCCGATTTTCTCAACATACTTTGTCATAATTGCAGTGCCAAGAGCAAGCCCTGTAAGAAAAGTAACAAGCATGGTTGAAAATGCATATGTTGAAGAACCAAAGACGAGAGTCAGTGTTCTGGTCCAGACTACCTCAAAAGTAAGAGCTACAAATCCGCTTACTATAATAGCTAGCATTGAGAGTTTAATCAGATGAAGAGGGATTTCATCTTCGGATTCACTAATAAGAGTTTCTAGGTTTGAATGATCTTCATCATCACTAATAACAGTGTCAGCCTGGACTTTTTTGTTGGCTGATGCAAGGAATATTACTGCAGAAGCAAGCAGCAAATTTAAAAAGGCTGCAATATAAACTGTAAGATTTACTCCTACAGCTGGCAGGAAAATAAATCCTGCAAGAAATGTCCCGATTACTGCACCAACAGTATTTATTGTGTACAGTGCGCCAACATTAAAAGTTAATATGTCGGATCTTACATTAGTGAGGTACCTACTTAGAACTGGTAAGGTTGCACCCATGAGAACAGTAGGAATTGCAAGGAGAACCACTGAAATTACAAATCTGACAAGATAAGAAATAAACTGAACATTTTCAAACATCTGTACCACGGTCTGCCATATTGGGGCAAGAAAATTGTTGCTAAAGATTATAGGGACAAGAAGACCATAAATTCCGATAGCAAGTTCAAGTAAACCGTAAGCAAGCAAAGGTTTTTTAAAATGATCAATAAATTTTCCACCAAAGTAACTTCCTATAGCCAATCCGCCAAGAAATGCAGTTAATACTGTGGTGACCGCAAGGGTAGTACCGCCAAAAACATAAGTAAGCATTCTGGTCCAGACCACTTCATATATAAGTCCGCTTATGCCGGAAAACAGAAAGCATGTGAAAACAACAATATAGACAAATCTGTATGCCATCTCATTAGTGCTTTTATTTTTTGCTGATCTTTGCATGGTTATGGTCGAAGTATTTGCCATTATCTTCTCCTGCTTGCTACAAAAAAATACATGTAATAGTATAGAGTATTAGTTTATTTTTTGTATAAGAAAGATATGAATAAATTTACTGAAAAAGAAAAGTACAGAGTGCTTGCAAGAGCAGCAAAGACCAAACTTGATTTTAAAGAAATAAGCCTTGTTATTTCTGAGAAGATATCCAGGCTAGAAGAGTTCAAATCTGCTAAGACTGTTATGTCATATCTTGCAAAAGATAGTGAGGTATCTTTGAACAGTCTTTTCAATGATAAAACTAAACACTGGTTTGTACCTTTAGTGAAAGATTCTTCCCTTGTTCTGACTTCATATGAGGATGGAAAAACAATGCTTAGTAAAGGTGCATTCGGAATAATGGAGCCTGTAGCAGAAATGAGCGAATGCTTTGATCAAATCCAAAGAAAAATTCCAATTGATTTAATTCTTGTACCTGGTCTTTATTTTGATAAAAAGGGTGCAAGAATTGGGTATGGTGGCGGTTATTATGATAAGTTCTTAAAGCTTAATCCGGACAGTAAAAAAATTGGTTGTTGCTCAAGAGAATCTTTATATGATGAACTTCCTCAGGATGAGTGGGATGTAAAGGTTGATTTGGTTGTAATTAGCTAACCGCCCTCCTTGCTCATTCTTCGCTTGTCGGGCTTTGCAATGTCCACTTAGAACAGCTTCTTGTCGCATTATTCAGATTGTACCGAATGAATCGGATACAATCTTACTTTATAAGTAGTTTACTCGGAAGTGTTGCCCTAGGTAGGCATTAACTTTAGATTATTAATCCCTGTTTTAACCTTGTTTTAACAATGTTCTGTAATAGTACCATCGAGGTCTGAAAGGACCTTATATTTTTTATTTATGTCAGCCAGAACAGCAACATTAGCAAAACACCAGAATGATACTTATTCATTCAACAGGAGTCTGATTCCTTTTTCTAAGATGCAGCAGGAAGAAAGGGTTAAACCTCCTGATAGTAATTTCAATGTTATTGACAGCAGACACCTTTTTGAGAAAAAGAGCAGCTTAACACCTGAGCAGGAAGAGTTAATCAGGAGAAGAGACACTTATTTAAAAGCAGAAAGAATGGTTATTGTTAACTTTTTTACAGGTGGAACAGCTTATAAAAAAGGTGCAATGGATGTTATCTATAAAGGCTTTAATCCTATGAAGTGACACGAAGTGTCATCTCGAGCTTCATTGGCAAGTAATTTCCTTAATTAAGAATTTTTTAATCGGTAAAACAACTGAAAAAGTTTGCCTTTTGAACTACAATCTATTCATATGTTTACAGGCATTATAAAGGAACAAGGCATCATAAAAGCCATTAAATCATCTGGCAATATTATTGAATTTAATATCTCGTGTCAGGAGATTTTTAAGAGCCTGAATGTAGGGGATAGTGTATCAGTAAATGGTTGTTGTCTTACCATAACAAGCCTTGATTCCTCAGCTTCAAGTTTTATAGTTCAGCTAACAGAAGAAACAATAAACAAAACCAATTTTTATGGATTAAAAGAAGGTATATTTGTTAATCTGGAACCGTCATTAAATTTTGATGGAAAAATTGATGGACATATTGTAACAGGCCATATTGATTGTACTGGCAGAGTTCTGGCTGTAAATTCAGATGATGACAATATTATTGTTAAAATTTTATTTCCTGAAGAATACAAATATTTTATTGCACCAAAGGGCAGTATTTCTGTAAATGGTGTAAGCCTTACAGTGATTGATTCTGATATTAATTCTTTTAGCTTTACTTTAATCCCTTTTACAAGAGATAATACTAATCTGGGCTTGCTAAAAACTGCTGATTTAGTAAACTTAGAAGTGGATTTAATCAGCAGATATATAGTTAACTGTTTAAAACATTCTGACACGTTAAAACTTTCCGGAGCAAGAGGTAATAAATGAAAGCAGATACTCAGGGGCTTGGTTTAAAAGAACAGTTATTTGATTCTGTAGAAGATGCTATAGAAGATGTTCGTGCTGGCAAAATAATAATTGTTGCTGACGATGAGGACAGGGAAAATGAAGGTGATCTTGTCTGTGCTGCTGAAAAAATAACACCTGAAATTATTAATTTTATGGCAAAAGAGGGACGTGGACTTATTTGTCTTTCTTTGCAGGAAGATATTGCAAACAGGCTTGAACTTCATGAAATGGTAAACAAAAATTCAAGCAGTTTCGGGACAGCCTTTACAGTAAGTGTTGATGCAGATAAAAAATTCGGCACTACCACAGGGATTTCAGCCAGTGACAGGGCAAAGACCATTCAGGTTGCTATAAATGATCAGTCTGTTCCATCTGATCTGGCAAGACCCGGACATATTTTCCCTATACGAGCAAGGAAGGGTGGAGTACTGAAGAGAGTGGGTCAGACAGAAGCATCTGTTGATCTTGCAAGACTTGCAGGATTTAAATCAGCCGGTGTTATTTGTGAAATCTTAAATGAAGATGGAACTATGGCTAGAAGACCTGATCTCTTTCGCTTTTCCAGAAAGCATAATCTGAAACTGATTACTGTTGCACAGCTTATTTCCTATAGATTAAACAAGGAAAGATTTGTAATTCGTGAAGCAAGAGCAAAACTGCCAAACAAAATCGCGGAAAAACACGAAAAAGAATTCACAATATTTGCATACAGGGATACTTTAAATAATAAAGAGCACATTGCTCTTGTCTGTGGAGATATAAAAGATAAAGAAAATGTGCTTGTAAGAGTGCACAGTGAGTGTCTTACTGGAGACACTTTTGGAAGCCTCCGCTGTGACTGTAATGATCAGCTCCATTTTGCGCTTGAAAAAATTGCAAAGGAAGGACTTGGTGTGGTGGTTTACTTAAAACAGGAAGGTAGAGGAATTGGTCTTATAAATAAAATAAAAGCATATGAACTTCAGGATGAGGGCTATGATACTGTAGAAGCTAATGAAAAGCTTGGTTTTAAAGCAGATTTAAGAGAATACGGAGTTGGTGCACAGATCCTGACTGATTTAGGACTAACCACTATAAGACTTATGACCAATAATCCAAGAAAAATTGTAGGAATTGAAGGTTATGGACTGACAGTTACAGGTAGAGTTCCAATTGAAATCTGTACTGAACACAATGAAAACTATTTAAAGACAAAAAATGAAAAAATGGGTCATGTAATAAGTCTTAAGAAGAAAGAAAATTAAATTTCTATGACAGATATTATTGAAGGAAAACCAGAACCTGGACAAAACAATAAATTTGCAGTTGTTGTAAGTAAATTTAATGGATTTGTTACTGAAAAACTCTTGGAAGGTTGTTTAAAAACACTGAAGGAATATGGGGTTAAAGATAGAGACATTGATATTGTTAAAGTGCCAGGGGCATTTGAAATACCAGCTATTGTAAAAAACCTTCTTGATATTAAGAAATATTCTTCTGTTATTTGTCTTGGAGCTGTAATCCGTGGTGAAACTCCTCACTTTGATTACATTTGTAGTTCTGTAAGCAATCAAATTGGCAGCCTTTCTGCTATTAGTGGAATGCCTGTAATTTTTGGAATAATTACTACAAATACTATTGATCAGGCTTTGGACAGAGCAGGTGGAAAGGCTGGGAATAAAGGCTCTGAAGCAGCTTTAGCAGCACTTGAAATGGTTGATGTAACTTTTAAGGTGAAATCAAGCAATATAAGTCCCGCAAGGTTTAGCTCATAACTTCTTCTGCACTTAGGCTATGAGAACTATTGCTTACAGCAAGAATTCTCTGATAATGAAGACAAAGTATGCAAAGTGATTTAAATCTGTAATTTAGAATTTCTACCAGCACTTCACTTTCTTCTACACCACCAATAATCTCTATTTGTTTCTTTGTATTATCAATAATTTTTTCTGTTTTTTCTTTTAAAATTTTATACTCTATTATTAGTTCTTTTGGAAAATCTACTATATAAGGACTTTCATAGCCCAGTGCTTTTTTATAAACTGAGTTTAATTCATTAAGTGCTTCAAAACGAGTTAGTAATTCATTAGAAATATAACCTTTTGTAAGCACTTCCTTTTCTATCTGATAGCAAATAGTAATAATTTCATCGGTGATAACTTCAAGTTGTTCTTTTAGCTTTTTATTTTTACTGTAATTAACATGATTATCTAAAAGATTTTCTTCAAAATTAATTTCACGTACCCATCTGCCTTCCATTGGCAAAACATGACTAAACTAGCTCAGGAGCTAGTTTTGAGTCACCCTCCGGATTAAAAATCACCCTGTTTTTAACTATGAATTTATTGTATCACAAGTTTGTTTTAATATGTTAAGAGGTATAGGTTTAATTAAATCTTGTTAAGTAGTAATGGAAAGATAAATCCGATTTTAATTAATCAATCTGTGCTCTTTGCAGTCTGTCTGAATAATCAATATAAATAGTTTTGTACTGTGTGTAAGTATCCAGTGCCATTACCCCACCTTCGCGGGTTCCGTTTCCGGTATTTTTCCACCCGCCAAATGCTGCAGCACCACCGCATTCAGCACCAATTGTAGGAGCATTAATATAAACAATGCCGGATTCAAATTCATTTCCTGCTTTCATGGCTAAATTTATATCTTTTGTGTAAATGGAAAGTGATAAACCGTACTCAACATTATTTGCAACTTTTACAGCTTCATTAATATCATTAACTTCTATTACTGCTAAAACAGGACCAAAAACTTCTTTGCAGGCAAGTTCCATATTTGGTTTTATATTTGAAACAATGGTGGGTTCATAAAAATTACCTTTGTCATATTCGCCACCAGTCAGGGATTTCCCGCCACAAAGAACTTTACCACCTTCTTTAACTGTTCTTTCTACAAAATCATGAACATTGTCTCTATGTGAGCTTGTAATTAATGGTCCGACCTGGGTTTTTTCATTTAGTCCGTTTCCAACGGTTAATTTTTTTGCAGCATTTACAAACTTTTCTAAAAAAGAATTGCTCCAGGAAGATTTTTGCAATATGAGTCTGCTTGTTGAAGTGCATCTTTGACCAGTGGTGCCAAATGCCCCCCATAATACTCCCTCCAGAAGCAAATCCTGATTTGCATCTTCAAGGGCTATAATTGCATTTTTTCCACCAAGCTCAAGAGCACATTTTTTAAGCATTCTCCCACAAGTTTCATAAACCATTTTCCCTACTTCAACGGAGCCTGTGAGGCTTATAACTTTTATGTCAGGATGTCTGACAATAAGATCCCCAAATTCTCCTGTGCCAAATAGTATACTTGCACAACCTTTCGGAAGACCCGCTTTATATAAGTTTTCTATGAGCATATAACCAGACATTGGTGCATCTTTTGATGGTTTTAAAATCACTACATTTCCTGAAATAAGTGCAGGAGCAACTTTCCAGCTTGGAACTGCAGCAGGGAAGTTCCAGGCACTTATTAATCCGCATATTCCAATTGGCTGCCTGATTGTAATTATTGATTTGTTTTGTAATTCACTTTGACCTGTAAGCCCATAAATTCTTCTGCCTTCACCAGCAAAAAATAAATAAGTATCAATTACTTCCTGGATTTCTCCTCTGGCTTCTACAATAGGTTTACCTGTTTCTTTGGTAAGAATTCTTGAAAGTTCTTCTTTTTGATCCTTTGTTATTTCTGCTGCACGATAAAGTATCTCAGCTCTTTTTGGCGCAGGTGTATAACGCCATATCTCAAAGGCTTTTTTTGCAATACTTACAGCATTATCGAGATCTTTTTGATTTGATTTTGGGAATTTTCCAAGTAGTTCTGATTTATCAGCAGGATTGTATTTTTCAAAAAAGTCTTTTGATGAACTCTCTGAAAGGTTGCCGCCAATATTGTTTTTATAGGTTAATGTTGCTGTAGGCATAATTAATAAATCTCCTAAGTTTTTTTAATTATGTTTATTATTTTATCTGCTGCATCAAATAAAATATTCTTCTCAATGTTTAATGGTGGAATAAACCTTATTACTTTCTGCTCTGTACCCGCAGATAAAAGAAGCATTTTTTCCTTAAAGCATAGATCAATTACTTTTTCTACTTTTTCTTTGTCAGTGAATTCCAGTCCTATCATAAGACCATAGCCTCTTACTTTTACTTTTTTCTCAAGTTCAGACTGAAAATGTTTCATTAGTTCAGAACCTGTTTTAAATACATAATCAAGCAGTCTGTCTCTTTGAATAATTTCAAGTGTTTTTTGTGCTGCAGCACAGCTAACTGGATTTCCCCCGAATGTACTTCCATGAGAAGCTGGCGGCATAAGGGACATTAATTTCTTCCGCGTTGAAAACGCGCCCATTGGCAGACCATTTGCAATTCCTTTTGCAATAGTTATTACATCAGGTACTACACCATAATGTTCGCAGGCAAACCACTTACCTGTTCTTCCTATACCGGACTGTACTTCGTCAAAAATTAAAAGTATATTGTACTCGTCACAAATTTTCCTTAGCTCTTTCAGGTAATTAAACCTGTGGTTGGGCGAAGGTACATAACCGCCTTCACCGACTATTGGTTCAATAATAATTGCTGAAATAGATTCTGGTGGCAGGTTTAATTTGAACATTCTGGTTAGTAAATCCATACATTCAAGTTCACAGGAAGAAGGATCTTTAAATACAGGACATTTCCAGCAATTAGGAAAATCAACAAAATTTATTCCGGCAAGAAGTGGATCATAATTTATTCTATGTAGTGATTTTGAAGATGACAAAGCTGTACTTCCAAGTGTTCTGCCATGAAATGAACCCCTGAAAGCAACAATGTTTGGTCTTCCAGGATTAACATATCTGCTTAGTTTTATTGAACCATCAACAGCTTCTGCACCGCTGTTACAGAAAAATGTGTTATCCAGATCTCCGGGTAATATATCTGCAATCTTTTCAGCAAGTTTTATATTTCCTGGATGATGAGTTACACAGCTTATATGTATAAGCTGTGATAATTGTTCCTGAGCTGCTTTTACTACTTCTGGATGACAGTGTCCCAGCTGGGTTACTCCAATACCAGAGGTAAGATCAAGGTACTTTACACCCTCTGTTGTGTATAAATAAGGACCTTCACCCTTTTCTGTAACTATATGAAAAACCCTGTATAAAGCACTAGACAAAAACTGCTCATCTTTGGCCAGTAATTCTTTTAAATTTGATCCTTGGCTTGTTACCATAAAAATGTGTTGAAAAAATATGATGGAGAAAAACTAATTAAGCTGATGTATAGGTGTATTATAAGATAGTTCTAGATTCTTATGGCAAATATTGAATTAATAACTGACAAAGATATTTTAAAAGGATATTTTTCAGATGCATCAAACTATCCTGGTCATGCTGAAGCTCTGATAAGACCAAAGTCACTACAGGATGTTATAGAAATTGTAAAAGAAGCAAATTCAAAAAAAATACCTATAACAACAATAGGTAATAGAAGCAGTTTAACAGGATCTGCCTCGCCTGAAGGTGGCTGGATTCTGGATACAAGCCAGATGGCAAAAATTACAGAAATAAATCATAAAGAAAAATTTGCAGTTTCAGAGCCTGGAATAATGCTTTCGGATTTTAAAAAAACTGTTTTTGATGAAGGTTTGTTTTATGCTCCTGATCCTACAAGTGAAAAGGAATGTTTTTTTGGCGGTTCAATTGCTACAAATGCTTCAGGCTCAAGAACATTTAAATATGGCTCCACGAGAAAATATGTTAGAGCATTAGAAGTGGTTCTTTCAACAGGCAAAGTGCTGAATGTACGAAGACCGCAGATTGAAAAAAATACATTTGGTTATTTACCATTTCAGAATATGGTTGATATATTTGTAGGTTCAGAAGGAACATTAGGTGTTATAACAAAAGCAGAGGTAGGATTAATTGAAAAACCTGAAAATTTTTTTGGTGGCATGGTATTTTTTGGTTCTTTAAATGATGCGCTTGATTTTGTTGTTGCTGTACGTGAAGAATTAAAGAAAGTTACCCCTTTAATCATGCCCAGAGCAGTTGAACTTTTTGATCATCATGGATTATCAATTATAAAAAACGACTCTTCTTTTAAAATACCGGAAAGTAGTAAGGCAGCAATATTTTTTGAGCAGGAATATGATTCTAATGTAAGTTTTGAAAATATCCTGGATCAGTGGTTGTCATTTATGGGGAAATCCAGGTCTCTGTCAGATGATACTGTTATAGCTGGAAATATAAAACAGCAGGAGGAACTTAGAAGGCTTAGACATATGGTGCCAAGCCATTTATTTGAAGAAGGTGCACGGTTTGTAAATGATGGTGGCGGGAAAGTTTCTACTGACTGGTCAGTTCCAGTAAATAAAATCCATGAAATTATTAATTATGCGCACAATCTTGCATTGGAAGCCAAAATAGAAGAACCTGTAATTTATGGTCATATAGGTAACGGACATCCGCATTATAATTTTATTGCAAAAAATTCTTCTGAGAAAAAACAAATTCTTGATGTCGTACACAAAACCTGTAAAAAGGTTGTATCACTGGGAGGTACAATTGCAGCAGAACATGGAATAGGAAAAATAAAAAAAGATTTTGTTAAATATCAGTACCCAGAACCTATTATTGATGCCATGAAAGCTTTGAAAATGTCCTTGGATCCATCTGGAATTATGGCTCCAGGCAACATTTTCTAGGGATAGCATGTTAATAAATAGTTTATTTAACCCACTCTTAATTAACTTTTTTCCCTAACCATACAATTACGCTATCAAAAGTGTTTTCTATACTTGGTTTTATATATCGACAGGACAAAGTTTCTACTTTATTTATTTAAGTAATATATAAAATCATGCCAGAATTTCAGATTGGTAATATTGGCCAAAATCCATGCTCGTGTAATCGTAGGAGCAAAAACCATAATATAAGCGTTGAAAATGTTGCTTCACAAAATCCTCCACCTCAAATAGAGAATAAGGGTAAACAACCTGAAGGAAATAATGAAGATTCTTATTCAACACTTAATGGTCTTGTTGGCTCAGTTAAAAGGATTGCTTCTGATACTGTATCGCAAATAGTCAAACAGGCAGTAGCTGAGGATGGAAGTACTACTCATAAAGCAGTAGGTATTGCTTTTAAACAAGATGGTGGAGCATTTTCTACTTCAGCATTTCCTGATCTGATAGGTAAAGTAGCTTGTAAAGTTAAAAAAATATCAGATACTGTCAGTTCAATGTTTAATGCTTTTTCTCCTTTTATTAATTTGATTAATGGAGCAACTCCGACAAGTGATGGACCCCAATCACAGGAAGATAAAAAAGTGATTGTAAAAGATGTGACGATTGCTTTAGAACGTGCTGTGAGAGATGTAAGAGAAAATGAGGAATTAAATAAATCAATGTCACCGGAAGCAAAAAAAGCTATTAGTGAATTTTATTTAAAAATTGAAAAATTAAGCCAAAGACAAGATTTGAAAAATATGGATATTAGTCAATTGATTGCAGAATGGAGGAGAGATCCAAACAGTGCAGTGCTGCTTCAAATGGCACAGAGTATAAGACAGGGACAATGCGCTCCTTTTAGAAACAGGAGGCTACAAGAAGCTTTTATAAGATCGCTTGAGTCTCTAGGTAATGCTCTGGAAGGACTTGAAAATCAACCACAAAATGCTCAAACCCAACAAGCAATTCAGCAGTTTAATCAAACTGTAGTAAGTCCTGTTATTGAAAATATGCACATACACCAACAAGCTGGAGGGGATGCAAATTATACTCAGCAACAAAGGATTAGGATTCAGGGAAATTTCATGGAATCTCATAACCAGGTTCAGGGATTGATAAATGATCCTGAGTGTTCTTCATGTATTAGTGACATTTCTGAAATGCTGGAAGAATACTCAAATTTTATTTTTAATTCTATCAAGGAATTATTTGAGGAGAGAAAAGAAGAAGAGGAAAGAGATGAAAGAATCAGATGTAAAAAGCTATGCGAAGAAAGAAAAAATGATGAAAAACTTATAAGGGAAAATTGTAAGAAATACTGGATAAAAAAAAGTTCGGTTAATGTACTGTCAAAAAAACTTGAAGAAATGCAACTTAATATGTCTTTTCACAACATGTTGGTTAACCGTGTTTCTAAAAGAGCAGGAGTCAACCGTACAAATATTGAATCGGATGCAAGAAAATCTAGATTAGAGTATAACAATATGGAGTATAGGTATCGAAATGAAAAGGAACTGGAATACTACTACAAAGATCAATTAACAGAAATTCTTAATGAAATATCTCCCTCCTCTGAGTGCATAGAACTAATGGTTAATACTGAAACAAAATTCCATTGCTAAATTGAAGAGGTTTTTTATATAATTTCTCTTCAGTTATAATTGCTTATGAATAATTTGTTACTACCTAGCTAGGGTAACATTTTTGAATAAGCTATTTAAAAGGTAAGATTTTATCCGATTTATTCGGTAAAATCTGAGCAATGTGATAAGGAATTGTTCCAAATACACATTGCAAAGCCCGACAAGCGAAGAATGAGCGAGGAGGGCGGTGGGTAGAAAAAATAATTGTGATATTTTAGGAAGGATTAATAATGGCACAGTCATCAGTATTAGGTTATCCAAGAATTGGCCCTAACAGGGAATTAAAAAAGGCTACAGAATCATTCTGGAAGGGTGAAATAAAAGAATCTGATCTTGAGCAGAAAGCAAGAGAAATCAGACTTTTAAACTGGAATACTCAAAAGAATGCTGGTATAAGCATAATTTCATCAAATGATTTTAGTTTTTATGATCAGATGCTTGATATGTCAGTATTGCTTGGTGCAATCCCTCCCAGATTTGCTGCGGATGGAAAAAGTATAGATTTACACAAATATTTTTTAATGGCTCGCGGACTTCAGTCAGTGCCTGCAATGGAAATGACAAAGTGGTTTGATACAAATTATCACTATATCGTTCCTGAATTTTATAAAAATCAGAAATTTAGAATTTCCTCAAACAAACCATTTTCTGAATATGAAGAAGCAAAAGCTGCTGGTATAAAAACAAGACCAGTTATAATCGGACCACTTACTTATCTTTTGCTTGGAAAGTTAAAGGAATCAGGTTTTTCTAGATTCAGTCTTCTTGAACCTTTGCTTGAGGTCTATAAGGAAGTACTGTTTAAGTTTAAACAGCTTGACGTGGAGTGGGTCCAGATAGATGAGCCTGCTTTGATAATGAACTTAAACAGTGAAGCAAAACAGGCATTCCTGGATGCATACAGGTATTTTTCAGAGAAAGTGCCTGGATTAAAAATTATGCTTACTACTTATTTTGGTCCTTTGTCTGATAATATTTCACTTATTTCACAGCTTCCTGTTCCCGGATTACATCTTGATTTTGTTAGAGCTCCGGAGCAGCTTAGCAAAGCACTTTCATTACTTCCTAAGAGTACTGTTCTGTCTGCAGGGGTAGTTGATGGCAGAAACATATGGAAGTCAGAATTCAGTAAAGCCTTAGAGGTCCTTGAGGTGATAGTTAAATCCAGAGGTAAGGAGAACCTAATTGTTTCATCCTCTTGTTCGCTTCTTCATGTACCTCTTGATTTGGATCTTGAAACAAATATGGAGCCAGATCTAAAAAGCTGGCTTTCTTTTGCAAAACAAAAACTTAGAGAAATAGTAACTCTTCAGAAGGCTGTTGAACATGGAAGGCAGTCTGTATTAAAAGAACTGGCAGAAAACGAAACAGTCTTTAAAACCAGGAGAGAAAGTAAAAAAGTATTTGTTCAGTCTGTAAGGGAAAGATTGAAAAATATTTCTCCTGCTGATTATTCAAGAAAAAGCCTATTTAGGATAAGGCAAAAACTCCAGAGAGAAAAACTAAAACTGCCTTCCTTTCCTACCACTACAATAGGTTCCTTTCCTCAGACACCAGATGTACGAGCTGCACGGGCAAAATATAAATCCGGTGAACTGGCAAAGGATATGTATGAAAAATTAATGAAAGAAAAAATTAAGGATGCAATTAATAGACAAAATGAGATAGGAATTGATGTACTTGTTCATGGTGAGCCTGAAAGAAATGATATGGTTGAGTACTTTGGAGAAATGCTTGATGGCTTTGCTTTTACTAAAAATGGATGGGTTCAGTCATATGGTTCACGTTACGTAAAACCACCAATAATTTTTGGAGATGTACAAAGACCAAGAAAAATGACAGTCGAATGGATTAAATATGCTCAAAGCCTGACTGAAAAACCAGTGAAAGGAATGCTTACCGGACCAATTACTATTCTTCAATGGTCGTTTGTCAGAAATGATCAGGATAGATCCCTGACAGCCAGACAAATTGCCCTTGTATTGAGGGATGAAGTGCAGGATCTTGAAGCAGCTGGTATAAAAATGATTCAGATTGATGAGCCTGCAATAAGAGAAGGACTTCCTGTACAGAAATCTGAATGGCAAACATATCTTAAGTGGGCTGTAGAGTGTTTCAGGCTGACATCATCAGGTGTAAAAGATGAAACACAAATTCATACCCATATGTGCTATTCAGAGTTTAATGACATTATTGAAGCAATAGCAGAAATGGATGCTGATGTTATTTCCATTGAGGCATCACGTTCGCAGATGGAATTACTGGATGCTTTTAAAGCATTTAAGTATCCAAATGAAATTGGTCCTGGTGTTTATGATGTTCATTCACCAAGTGTGCCAACACAGGAAGACATGGAAAATCTGCTTAAGAAAGCTGTTAAAGTTCTTCCCCGCGAAAATATCTGGGTTAATCCTGACTGTGGATTAAAAACAAGAGGGTGGGAGGAAACAACTATGGCTCTTAAGGCTATGGTACAGGCGGCAAAAGCAATGAGAGAATGCAAGGTCTCTGTATAGGATTATTTTCTTCTAGCTTTAAGTCCAATTGAGAGCTCTCTTAACGGCATCTCCCCATTTCTTATATTCCTTTTCTCTATTAGTTTTCGGTAAAAAAAGTTCTTCTGGGTGCCACATTTTTTGTATTTCTTCTGTTGAATTCCATATACCGAGATTTAATCCTACAAGATAAGCTACTCCTGCTGCAGTTGCTTCTATTTGTTTTGATCGTGTAACCGGCATTTCTAGAAGATCTGCCTGGAATTGTAGTAAGAAATTGTTTTTTGCTCCTCCTCCATCAGCTTTTAAAAAAATATCTTTTGGTAAAAGATTTTTTACCGGAATAACCAAGTCGGCTATCTGATATGCCATTGATTCAAGTGCAGCTCTTACCAAATGAGCTTTTGTTGTACCCCTGGTAATTCCTATTATGGTTCCTCTAGCGTTTTGATCCCAGTAAGGGCTGCCAAGACCAACAAAAGCAGGTACAAAATAAACACTGTCGTTGCTTTTTATGCTTATAGCTATTTTTTCTGTTTCAGATGAATCTTTTATAATTCCCAGCTCATCTCTTAGCCACTGGATAGCAGCCCCTGAAATAAATGTACTTCCTTCCAAGGCATATACAAAAGAGTTTTGATTTTTTTTAAGTCCCCATGCAATTGTAGTTAAAAAATTATCAGTTATTTTAAGTTTTGTACCTGTGTTAATGAGCAAAAAGCCCCCGGTACCGTATGTTACCTTGAGATCTCCTTCTTTAAAGCAGCACTGACCAAAAAGTGCAGCCTGTTGATCCCCTAAAACTCCACTTATTGGAATCCTTCTTCCAAATATACTTTCATCGGTGGAACCAAAGTCTCCATCAGAGCTTATAACTTCCGGTAACATCCATTCTTCAATATCAAATATTTTTAACAGTTCAGAATCATACTTTCCTGTTGAAATATTGAAGAGCATTGTTCTTGAAGCATTAGATGGATCTGTAAAATATGATTTTCCTTTTGTCAGATTCCATATAATCCATGAATCAATTGTCCCAAATCTCAGTCTTTTAGTTTTAATTAATTCTTTTGCTTCAGGTACATGATCAATAACCCACTTCATTTTAGAAGCTGAAAAATATGCATCGATTTCAAGTCCTGTTTTTTCTTTAATTTGCTTTTTATGTTTTGTTTTTAATTCATTGCAGTATTCTGTAGTTCTTCTGCACTGCCATACAATTGCATTGTGAACTGGTTTCCCTGTTATAGAATCAAATGCAACAACAGTTTCTCTTTGATTTGTTATCCCGATCCCTGCTATATCTTCTGTATTGATTTTACTTTCGAATATGGTCTTTTTTGCGGTTTCCAGCTGTGAATTCCATATTTCAACAGGGTCATGTTCTACCCAGGAAGGTTTAGGGAATATCTGTCTGAATTCTTTCTGAGATTTTCCAATTATTTGGCCTTTATCATTAAAAAGAATGGCCCTTGAGCTGGTTGTACCCTGATCAAGACTTAAAATGAAATTTTTATTAGCTGGCATTAAGTTTATTTTTCAAGTTTAAAGTTTTTTATTTCCTGAGAAAACGTTAATCTAAATTATTCTCTGATTAGAAGTTTTTAATGTGGATTATTAATTACTGATATGTATTTTCCAGGACTTTGCATAGATTTTAAAAATACAGCCAATCAATTAAAATTCTTCTGATATGGGGAGGTTGAATGATTAAGAGAATCTTAGAACCAGTAAGACATTACAGCATGGTTTAATATTATTTTTAGAATTCATTTTTTTTTAACCAGCCCTCGATTTGGATTTATGTCACTAGGTAATAGAATATTAGCTTGAGCTTAAAAGAAACAGGAAAACCAGCTTTTCATTAGTTTATTTAAGGAATATTTTTCTAGAAACTTTTTAGAGAAATTATATTTTATTCGCATTATATGAAGCGGGAACTTAATACTAAAATTGTAAGAATATTGCTAAGTATATGTCTTGTATTTCTTGTAAATACTCCCATACTTGTAACACTAAATATAAATTTCAAAAATCTATTTTATATACCTTCATTCTCAAAAGAGGTTAATTTAATAAATCCTGTATACGCGCAGCTTAGTTCCTCAAGTTCAAGCAGTTCTTCATCGAGCGGAGGTGGAAATACAACGAGTAGCTCGTCAAGTTCAAGCAGCTCATCAGGCAGTAGTTCATCGTCATCAAGTTCAAGCAGTTCTTCATCGAGCGGAGGTGGAAATACAACGAGTAGTTCCTCAAGTTCAAGCAGCTCATCAGGCAGTAGTTCATCGTCCTCAAGTTCAAGCAGTTCTTCATCGAGCGGAGGTGGAAATACAACGAGTAGCTCATCTAGCTCAAGCAGTTCTTCATCGAGTGGAGGAATAGGAAATACAACGAGTAGTTCATCTAGCTCAAGCAGTTCTTCATCGAGTGGAGGAATAGGAAATACAACGAGTAGTTCATCTAGCTCAAGCAGCTCATCAGGCAGTAGTTCATCGTCGTCAAGTTCAAGCAGTTCTTCATCGAGCGGTGGAGCAGGAAATACAACGAGTAGTTCATCTAGCTCAAGCAGTTCTTCATCGGGAGGCGGTGGAAGTACAACGAGCAGCTCATCCAGCTCAAGCAGCTCATCAGGTAGTAGTTCATCGTCATCAAGTTCAAGCAGTTCTTCATCGAGCGGAGGTGGAAATACAACGAGCAGCTCGTCAAGTTCAAGCAGCTCATCAGGTAGTAGTTCATCGTCGTCAAGTTCAAGCAGTTCTTCATCTGGTGGAGGTGGAGGTGCAAGAGTTAGTTCAATTTCTAGCACAACTTCTGGTACAACTGGTGGA
>Ga0209726_10000154_pt1 | contig 142199 bp, 127 predicted proteins | sample Subgrocontami54m_FD_187453 | JGI IMG/M metagenome (GOLD analysis project Ga0209726, IMG submission 187453) | Subsurface groundwater microbial communities from S. Glens Falls, New York, USA - GMW46 contaminated, 5.4 m (SPAdes) (version 3) | ecosystem: Environmental > Aquatic > Deep subsurface...
ATCATATCCCTGAAGCGTATCGCGTCCTCCCAACCGCTCACAATACCCTTCGTACCCTTTGTTTTGTTGTATATTTTCATGACTTTTCAGTTTGCCGAAAAGTCTCATATGTATCTGAACTTATGCATAATTGCTACTAATATTGTCATTCTGAGTGCACCCGAAGAATCTCGACCCAAACACATCTTTTAGAAATCCTTCGCGAGCTCGTTCGGGATGAAATCGCAGGAGAATGCTATTGGCTATTAGCTATTTTTCTTAAAGCCTTCTCCGCCGCTTCCCAATCTTCGGGATTATTAATATCGATAACATATTTAGCATCCACCACATAAGGCTTGACTTGGTCGCCATAAAAATTTGGCTCATTACCAAAAAGCAAATCCGTTTTAAAAAGATAAATCATTCCCACACTCCAATAAGCTTTCTGTAAATCCTGCCGCCGCGCAGTCCGCTTACGAACCGGACTGCCGTTAAACAAGACCAGTGATTCGGCAACATCGGCAACCATCGCTTTATACGGACTAAAATTTTCCGGAATTTCCGCGACGCTTAGGACCGAATCAGCTCCGGATTCGAGAATCAGCTCCGCCGCTTTTTTTATATGAAAAGCTTGCCGCAGAGGACTCGTCGGCTGAAGGATCATAATATAATCGGGCTTATAACCTCCGAGTCTTTGAAGCTCTTCCGCCGCGTGTCGCATCACACCAAGATGTCCGGCTTTATCATCGGAAAGCTCAGCTGGTCGCATAAACGGCACTTCGCACCCATATTCACGGGCCACGCGAGCAATCTCCGGATCATCTGTGGATAAAATTAACCGATCAAAAACTCTCGAATCTTTCGCGGCTTCGATAGTATAAGCAATCAATGGCTTGCCCAACATCGGCTTTATATTTTTACCGGGTATACCCTTTGATCCACCGCGTGCAGTTATAACTCCTAATATTTTATTCATAAAATTGCTTGCCTTTTTGTAAAGGTGCCGTAGCCAAAATCTCGGCAATGCGGACGCTCGTATCGGGTTTGAAATATGCCAGCGATTTTTTATACGCGCCATGCGTCATCTGTTGCTTCACTGCTTTTAAGATGGCTACCTCGCCATAACCGACATCCGTAACATTACCACTTTTCAACCGGCCACTCTGGCGGGTACCGATATTTACAACCGGTATGCCAAAATATGACGCCTCTTTAATACCGGATGAAGAGTTGCCGATGAATGTCGCGGCGCCACGAAGTAAGGCTATGAAATCATCCGGCAAGACATCGGTTAAAAAACGGATGCGCTGATTTTGAAACAACCCCTCTTCCCGATAACGACGAATGGTCTTCGCTACTTCATTGGTGCCCGCGTCGTTGTTAGGCCAGAACCACACCGCCTGCGTATTCAGACCATCAACTGCTTTAAGCAACGCCTCGGTATGCAGGGCATTTCCATCTTCGGTTGTAACCGGGTGCCACACTACCATCAAATACGGTTTTTTGAAATCCAGGGCGGCGCCCACGCCGACTTTATTAAAAAATTCGCCGTCAATCTTTTTCTTAACGCTCGCGGCATATTCAATATCCGGCGAACCGACATTCCAAACATTTTTTGGATTCTCACCCATCCCAATTACCCGGCGCTTAGCCGTATCATTAGTTGTGAAATGCAGATGCGCTAATTTCGTAATAGCGTGGCGGACGCTCTCATCAATTGTGCCCGTGCGCTCGCCGCCCTCAATATGCGCCACCGTCTTGTTTAAATATGCCGCAACCATGGCGAGCGCCAGTTGCTCAAACCTGTCGCCGCGGATAAGCACAATGTCCGGATTAAGTTTGTATAAAGAATTGGAAAACTCCAAGGCAGTTAAGCCGGCAGTTTTCGCCATCGCCACGTGCGAACCCCCATCTATAACATTAAAAAGAGTGTCGTGCGTTTCAAAACCGGCGGCCTTTATGGCTGGCAAAAACCGTTCGCCATATTTATCAAGTAAGATTGCCCCACCTACAACCAACTGCAATTCAATGCGCGGATCACGCTTCAAAACATCCAAAAGCCGCCGCTGGCGGGCATAATGCACGCGGTTCATTATGGGGAAACACACTTTCCGCTTGATTTTATTTGACTGTTCGGCCATTGCTTATATAACACTCAAATCAACCGACATGTTTTTACATACTAATTATTCCAAAAAATTATTTTAATTACACTAATTTCTAATGTGGGTTAGGTCTATCCTGATCGCTATCACCCTTAGTTAAATAACCATCCGATAGTGGCGCCGGAATATCATAAGCAATATTTATGACAAACTTAGAATAAGACAAAGGATTAAATCTTATAGGAAATTTTTCAAAATCCGTCCCTGCGACATCAAAAAACCCGACGGTTTGCAACGACTCACGATATAGCAACCCTGAAAACATAAAATCGGCCGCCTGCGCCCCGTCAGAACGTGCTCGGCTTAAAAACTCTTGCAGTAGTGAAACTTCTGCCCACTCATCGGCGATAAAATCAATTATGCGGGCAATCTTAAAACCCTCCGCCTTTGCTTCGCCCTGGCGAGACGAGTCCGCCTCCTCAAGCCTATAAACTAAAAATCCTGTCAATTTTCCGTCTCTCCTCGCGGCCAAAAATTGATAAGCAAAAAACGGGTGATCCAAATACCGCCACCTCAGATACTCCGAACTTCTTTCAATAGTAACCGAATACCTTGTGCGTACTTTTTGCCAAAACTCATCAAACTCTTTTGAAACCTCTGTACTTTTTTCAATTTTCAGTTTTCCCCCCCCTTCAGCAGAAGGGGGAGGATTAAGGTGGGGGATAGTGAAACCTCGTATTGATTTTCCTCCCTCTTTAGCAAAAGGGGGAGGCAGGTGGGGGATTTTAAACCCATCCATCAATTTATGCGGAGCAAGCACGGCAAAAAATCTGTTCAAATCCCCCGCCTCCGTCCATCCAACGCGAAAGTGCCGATAAAGCTTCTGGGCCGCGTCATTATAACTTGAAACTAAAATATAATTAGAAGAATTAAAGACTTCGCGCGCCAACATCGGCCCCACGCCGGCCATCCTATATTTTTCATCGGCAAATAAATTCATCACCGCACGGACATTTTTCGTCTCGCTATAAACTTTATATAGAAAATCTTTATAACCAAAAAATCCCATAATGTCTTCGCCCTTTTTTGCTAACACTAAAGCCGAATTAAGCGAGAGATACTGCCAATCCAAAAACTTCTCATCGCTTAAAATATATTTGGAATGAAAAGCCGCCCGCGCAAAATCGCGAAATTCCAAATAATCGCTTTTTTGATATTTTACGATTTTAATTTCATCCATACTTCCTCTGCCACCCCCTCCGGCGTCGTCACCTCGCCCATCACCTCCATCATCTCCACCACCTTCTCGGGCATTTCACTGGTAAAATCATTTTTCACAAATCCCGGATTAACAGACAAAACTTTTATCCCAAATCGCTCAAGCTCTCGGCCGGAAGCGCGTGCGAATCCCAATAACGCGTATTTCGCTGTCAAATAGTCGGCCATATGACTCGGTGCCGGATTTTCTTCCACACCGGAAGTTATAATATGCAAAATAATTCCCCCACCATTTTTTTTCATCTCCGGCAATACAGCATTCGTAACTTCCACCGCGGCTCGCAACTGGACATTCAGTTGAGCTTGATAATCCGGCCAAGTTTTCTTCTCCAATGGCGCCATTTTTAACGGCGCGCTCACAGAATTTACCACCACATCAATCCCACCCAATTTTTGTATCACTAAATCCACCAGTCGTTTTGCCTCGCCGTCTTGGCTCAAATCCGCCCGGAAATCACCGGAATTAAAACCGTGCCGCGCGACCAGCGCGCCTTCTTTTTCCAACAGCTCGGCCACCGCTCCGCCGATGCTTCCCGTCCCACCCAAAATTAAAACTTTTTTGTTTTTAGTATCCATATATAATTCGTCATTGCGAAGCTGGCGCCTGCCTGCCGGAGGCAGGAAGCAATCTCGAGATTCCTGCCCCTGCCTGCCGACAGGCAGACTCCTCCTCGCAATGACACTAAAACATCATTCTCTAATCCTCACTTTCGCATTACCCTCTATCAAAATTAGTCCATCCTTGTTTTTTACCATGGTCTTGATATCAATCACCCGCGCCGCATCCGACTTTTCCGATACTTCCCCACTCACAAAAACTTTCGCCGGAAACCGCAAAGAATTTTTAAACTTTAATTCTTGCGAAAGATATAATGCCCGCTCACCCGGAATCATCATCCCGACTAAAGTCGAAAACAAACTACCAAGTAACATTCCGTGCGCTATCCGTCCGCCAAATTCAGTTTTGGTGGCATATGCCGCGTCCATATGTAGCGGACTAAAATCCCCCGCCAATTCGGCAAATTTCCCGACATCTCCTTCGGTAATTTCTCTATCAAATCCAAAGCTATCGCCTATTTTTATTTCTTCGTAATTCAGCTTGCTAATATTCATATTTAAATTGTTCGCTGAGCCCAATCGAAGCGCTACATTATTGTATTACTTCGATAAACTCAGAAAATGAACTTTATGGTTCGCAATAATAATTACTCCAAATTAACGCCGTGTCCAATTAACGCTTTCTTGATATCTGTAAAATTTTTCACCGCCACGACCTCCTCAATCGTAAACTTCACATTAAATCCTTTTTCTAATTCCGTAACTAAAAGAAGACCGTTAAAAGAATCCCAACTGGGAGTATTTTGCGGACTCGTCTCATCGGTAATCATTCCCGGGTCAATTTCCAAAACTTTGGCTAAAATTTGTTTCAGTTTATCCATAATTCGATTCCGTCATTGCGAGTGCCTCCGAAGCAATCTCTCATTATCGTGAGATTGCCACGTCGAAGACCTGCCTGCCGGTAGGCAGGGGCAGGCTCCTCGCAATGACATTTATATTTAAATTACCGTGGTCATTTTAACATATTCCGGCACCCTATACTCCTTGCTTAAATCATATTCATACAACTCGGCAGTCCCGTCTTTTTTCACTATCAGAAAACCCGCTTCCGGCAAAAATTTCTCCGCCGGTTTATTTTTTTTGGTTGGGATAAATTCAGCCGCCAATTTCATAACGCCATCTTTTTTTGCCTCCCGAAAGATGTGCGCCAAAAATACGTTTTCAATTCCTCGCCCCAAGACTCGACAGCTCAAAAGAAAATTATCCAATCGCGCTTCGCTCGGATGAAACATCGCAAGCCCTACAATACCATAATCGCCAAAGACATCTTTCGCCCCCACAGTCCAAATCCCCCAGCCGCCTTTGATAAATTTTCTAATTTCATCTTCGCTATATCGACGAGTGGTTAAATTAAATTGATTGGTTTTCTGCGTGAGCTGGCTGGCGCGGGCAACGCTCTCCTCGCTCACGCGTGCGATCGCAACCTCCATTTTCAAATCACGCAAAAACTCCTCGGGACTCTTAAATCTTTCTTTGTGCTCTTTGCGCCTCCTCTCCTCCACATACATCTCACCACGCCGGGCGTCTTCATCAGTCAAAGCAAAAGAATGAAATCCGGCATAGTCAAAAACCTGATCCGGATGCATCACCGCCACACTGGACTCATTCGCTCGAATGAGGGATATATTCAGATAATCGTCATCAATAAAAACAAAACTATCCGTGCCAAGCGATAATTCCTCGGCTAACTCGGTTATATTCCAGTCTTTACTATTCCAATTAATTCTCCACGCGGCAAAATGATCTCTCCGCAAAAGCATATCCGGATGCTTATCTATCGCCTCCAGCGCGTCCTCCAAATTATTTTTGCTGTTTATTGCCAAAACTACGCCACGCTTATAAAGCCCAAGTAAATATTCCTGCAGTTTTTTATTCGGCACAATACCCCCAAGGCCGTCCTCCCCGACCACCCCGCTCCATAAAGTGTTATCCAGATCCACTATCAAGCATTTTTTAGTGTTGCCCGATGCGGCAACGGCGTAAGCCAGCAACCCCTCTGCCAATTTCGGGAAAGCTTGCGGCGCGAGCCGCATATCTCCCAAATCTTTGTATTTGGTATACCAATTTTCTTCCCGGCCGACTTTTGCGAGGAAGTCATCAAAATTAAAATTATAGTATCCCTTCGACTCGGCTCCGCCTCGCTCATCGCCCGCAATCCCCAAAACCACCCGCGCCTTCGTTTTGCTTTTCAAAACCTCAATCAACTCTTCCAAATGCGCGGAACTCAAAAAATCCTTCTGCTCAGCGAAAATATAAATTATATCCGGCGCGAAAGCATAAAGCCCGCTATCTTTATTAAAAATCTCTTGGCTAATTTGAGCATAGGGGGCATCATAAACTTCCGCGACTAAATTATGAAAAACGGCGCGCGCCCTAAAAACTTCCGGCAAGCCTTGAATGGTGTAGCTCGAAAGAAACGCGGCCCTGATTTTCCGAAAATACGCCGGCACCCCGCCCATTCCCGCCAGTTTTTTCGAGACCGCCAAATAATCCGCTGCGGTAGCAGATTTATCATTTACGATTTCAGAAATCCGACTCTGTATTTCACTGAATGTCATCACACTAATACAACCGCGATGGCAAGTTCTTGGTTATGAGAAATGCTGATTTTCCCGCCTTTTATATTGATTTTCGGCGCACCGTTCTTCGCGTGAATTATCTCAAACTTCCTATAATTTTTCACCCCCACCATGCCAGTCGCCTTCATCGCCGCCTCTTTAGCGGTAAATATCCCGGCCAGATGTTCGGCCGAGCTCGCGTCGTCAAACGCGTATCCCCATTCCTTTAACGAAAAAATCCGCTCCCAGTGGCCGTAATCGGAGCTTTTTATTTTCTTAAACTTTTTCACCGAAATTAAATCTATTCCGATATTCATAATCTCTACCTCGTCATTGCGAGGCCTTGCCTGCCTGCCGGCACCTGCCTGCCGGTAGGCAGGCCCGCCTGCCGGTAGGCAGGGGCAGGCGCGGCAATCTTACATTAATTTATTTAAATAATCCCTCAAGTGATTCGTATCATATCTCGGAATCATATAAGGATTGTCATCTGCCCGGAGGCATCGCGCCTCGATCGTCACGGCATATTTAAACCCATATTCCGCGAGCGCACTATGAGTCTCCAAGTTTGACCGACCATGAGGATATGACATCACTATCGGTTGACGGCCGATGACAACGGCAAGCTTCTCATTTGACTCAGCAAAATCTTTTCGGAAAAAATCCAAGTCATAATTTTCGAGCGACGCGTGATTGTGTGTATGACTCTCCGGATAAAAACCGCCGGCAAGCAATGCCTTTATCTCCAGCTCTTTCATAAATAATTCCCCAGAAAGTTCGCCTTCGTTTATTAAGAGATCGACAAAAGCTTTTGCCAAGAAACCGGCACGCAAATCTTCGGGCGCCGCGATCATAACTTCTTTAAAATTCGCGGTCGCAATCGAATCATTCGGCCGGCGATCGGTGATGCGCCGGTCAAACGGAATCCTTCTATCGATCTGCGCCGCCGGTAAAAAATCATTAAACATCTCAATCAGTTTTTCCACCGGAATTTTCGAGGTCAGAAGATGTATCTTGTGCGCGCTCGGCACGCTTCCCGAAAGAGTCGAGGTTATGATAAAAAAGGTCGCCGTCGCTCCGTATTTCCGAAGTATCGGCACGGCATTTTCATATTGATCACGCAAACCATCGTCAAAAGTTATGGCGCACATTTTTTCTTCCACTCCGCTCTTCGCCGCCTCGTAAAGCTCCGGCACCGAAACAAACCGATAATTTTCTGACAAAAACTTCACCTGCCGTTCAAATTCGGCCGCAGGACACGGATGTATCCCTCCCCACTCCGGACTCGGATTCCGGACATAATGATAATTTATGATTATTTGTTTTTCGTGGAAATTAAAAGACATATCTTCTTCTTAATTTTATAACTATTCCCCCACTTCAAAAGTCCCAAATAAGACCGAATCACACTGTCATTGCGAGGAGTCTGCTCCGAAGCAATCTCTAATCCTCTCATCATCCTTCTCTTCGTCGCCGTTCTTAAAACCCTATGTCGTGAAAAATGTATCCAACCCAAGAAATCGACGCCGGAAGCGAGGGTTTTGATAAAAACTTTATCCGGATGAAGCGCTAATTTTAATTTTATTGCCAGAAATTCCGATATTTTTAAAATGAGGTCTTCCAAATATTTTCTATTTTCGTAAAAAATCACAAAATCATCCGCGTATCGAATATAGCGCGCAACTTTTAATTCTCTTTTCATAAAATGATCAAACTCATTCATATAGATATTTACCAGAAGCTGGCTAGTGAGATTTCCAAGAGGCAAGCCAACGCCAATTTTATTTTTCGTATTAAAGCTTTCTATTATTTCTCCCAAAAGCCGCAATACCTCGTCATCTTTAATATATTTAGCCAAAATATTTCTCAATATTTTATGGTCAATATTCGCAAAGAATTTTTTGATATCACACTTTAAAACCCATGCCGTCCTGGTATAATTACGCGAAACAATTCCAGCATATTCTCTAAATCTATTTAGGGCTTTATGTACGCCCTTATTCATACGGCAAGAATATGAATCAAAAATAAATTTTGGATCAAGGCGCGGATACAAGATTCTATAAATCGCACGGTGCAACAGCCGGTCGCGCACGATTGCTTTGTGAATGTCGCGCGGTTTCGGATCATTTATCTTAAAAGCCGCATAAAGCCCGTGCTTATATGTTTTGTCTCTAAGTTCTTGGTGAAGTTGTAAAATATTATCGGTAAAGTGTAAGGAAAATTGAGCGATATCTTGGCGTTTTCGTTTGCCGCATAAAAATTCTCGCCATGCCGCGAGTAAATTTTCAACGGAAATGATATGTTGATATATATGATAAATTCCCCTTTTAACTCTCTCTCTCTCTCTCGAGAAACGCCACGATTTTGGACAGAGTCAAAGAGGGATATTTGATTTGGATGAATATCGTTCCTCATATTGCGAAAGGTGCTCGTTATACTATCGGGAACCGAATTGAAAACCGTTTTCTTGATCTTATAGAATTATCCTATATTGCTTATTTTACAGAAAGAGAAAAGAAAATGGAAAAAATATCCAGATGTATTCTTTTAACGGATACGCTAAAATTTTTAATTTCTGTGGCTTGGGAAGGAAAATTGATTTCCGATAAACAATGCAAAGATATCGCCTCAAAATTAGAGGAGATAGGCAAAATGTTCGGCGGCTGGAAGAAAAATCTGGAAAACCCGGAAAAGAAAAACCGCGCCTTGTAACCCAAAACTATAAGACGCGGAAAGAAAATACTTTCGGAGACGGAAGACAAACTCGTTCTCGGGATTCCAAGTGTTCCTCAGATTCGCCCAATTGTCGTTGAGCCACTGGCCATCGGCATTGCGTTCCAGGTTGAACACGTTCGGATTGCCGTCGGAATCGGTTTTTGCATGGCGCGCCATCTGATCCACTGCCCATCTAATACGCGAAACCGCGCAAGAGACCGGGCTGTATTTTATCTGGGAGCAAGACTCCTCCAGCGCGCCATACCAAGTTTTTTCTTTTTTAAAAACAAGCCACAAATCCTCCGCGAAAAGCCGTAACCGTCCGCGCTCTCAATCTGCGTTTGCCAAACTGGTCCCGAAAAGCTCTACCCATCTTTAGACAGGCGGTACCGCTCGATAACCAATCTAATTATCAGTATATCAAAATACAAAAATTCAAAGGGTCTAAGTATCAAAGGGTCAAAAAATGGGAAAGCTACAAAATTTCTAAGTTTTTAACTTGCGGAGACGGAAGACAAACTCGTGCCCGGGAAGCCAAGTGTGCCCCAGATTCGCCCAACCGTCGCGGAGCCACTGGCCAGCGGCATCGCGTTCCAGGCTGAACACGTCCGGAACGCCGTCGGAAGCGGCGATTTGTTTCATGCCCATTAAAAGCCATTCATTCAGGGGTTGATTTTGATACTGAAAACGATAATGAAGGCCGGCGTCCGGTGGACACAATTCCAAACCCAACGCTTGCGCCCGTTCGTAGATTTGATCGGTTGTAGCGCTAGTTTTGAAACCCAGATCGGCGACTGTGAGGCGGATTAGCGTTGCTTCTTCCAGATTTTTGCCCGGAACAAACTCGCGATTTTTGAACATGCTCTTTGCGTAATTGGAAATATTTATTTGCTTTTCAACTAGTTCGTTCAAAAAAATCAGGGTGTCTCGACTAACATCAATCTTATCTCGCTCTATTTTCTGGACAGTATCACGCACTTTTTTCCAATCTTCAAATTCTATCCGTATGTGGCGTTTATCTAACTCTTCAAAAAACTTCTTAAAATCTCGTCCGCCAATCAAAATATTTTCCCACCTGATTTTCCTTTCCGGAAATGAGGTATAGACATGCTCAAGATTTTCCAGCAATTTCTGAAATATGCCGGGTTCAAGTTGGCCCACATAGGCCTTGGTGTTTTTATTTATTTCGCTTGGCACATGAGCAATCTGGCCTTTTGAACATTCAAAGATGGCGAGCATGTCTTCTTCGGCATTTCTAACTTTCCGAAGCTCCATGACACGCGGGTCTTTTCCGCCGTAACCAAAACCTTCAATTTTTGAGTTGATTTCGTAGAGGAATGTCAGATCGTCTCTGGTGAATACTTCGCCTTTTTCATGCTTTTTCTCCAAAGCAGTGAGGGAGCGCATGTCTTGGCTTTTCTTTTTGAATTGATCGGCCTCATTGCCGAATTCTTTTAGTTTTTCCTCCAAAATGGGGGCCATATTCGGCTCAAGGTTTTGTTGAGAATCAAGAACTCCGCGCGGATTCTCGGCGATTTTCTTATCTCCCTCCATGCGGATGGCAATACGGGGGATGGCCGGATTGCCGGTAGAGTCAAGAGTGTAATACACATAAAAATCACCGCCGTCCAATTGGGTTTTGGCAGTCGGATAACCTCTGGTGCACCAAGCCGTGCCTTTATTCTGAAGTGACAACCACAGCTCTTTAGGATCTTCTTCTTGTTTGTATCGTACCCATTCTCCTTTAGTTTCAGCCCGAAGTTCGGGGGATATTTCTCCGTTTTGCTTAATGCCTTCGGCATATTGCTTGGCGAATGAGAGATTCGCGAATGCCTTGGCTTTTTCTTTGGTGAACAGGTCGGCTTCGGGTGTGCCCCATAATTCCTTTTGCGCTTCACAAATGCGGTTAAGCGTGACTTCATCCTGGGCCGCCTCCATCCTTTCTTCCACATACGCGAGCGCGCCTCGGTCAACATCCGGAAACAGCTTGAATGTCCCCTTGGATCTCTTGGGAAATTCTTGTTTATCTTTATCATATTCACCTAAATTTAGAATATTGCGGAAGGCGTAATACCTAAACCAGGTCGGGTAGGGCTCATTGGGGTCAGATAGATATTTAATCCATTCATCTAGCGAGCTTTGAAGGTCGCCGACAGCGATATCTCCGCGCTGTTCCAATGTCCGTTCATCATATTCTTCCTGGATGCCCATCTGGCGAGCGGCTCGTTCTTCCACTTGCGCCGCCGCTTCGGCCATTCTTTCTTTATTCGGACGGACATATTCATTCAAAATCATTTCGCGCAAAAGCGATAAAGCGCGGGGACGTTCGGTATGCAGCACATCGCCCAAATCCTTTCTCTTCTGTGTTTTTTCAGGATCCAGGGCAAGCTTTTCCAGACGCTTAAGATATGCCTCAATACGCAAAGCGGGATCATTGGGCATCTTTTCGCCCGTTTGCCGCTCCTCGAGCTCAACAGCCCGCTTTACTTCGGGCGAGGTCTGGAGTTCGGGATTTTTGATATGTAGAGGATGTTTTTCCATAATGTTACTTTAGCAATAATTTTATGGATAAACAATTGTATTTACAAGCATTCCTAAAACATACCCCCCAATCCTCTCTCCCGCCCTCCCATCCGTATATTTGCATTGCTCCTCCACCAACCGCCGGCGGCCCTCGCTATCCAACTCCGGATTTTTCAAATAATTATTAACCCAGAGAACCAGCTCCGCTTCATTTTTCACCAGCCGGATGCCTCCAGTTTTAACAATATCCTGGTAATGCTCAAATTGATAATACTCGGTGGCAGACAAAAATGGGGGCCTAGCCGGCTTTATATCAAAATACAAATTAATCACGGGTTTATTAAAAACAGCGGCATCCGCGCTGATGCTGGAAGAATAACAAATCATTATCGCCATATAATGCAAGGTGTTTTTTAAATGATTCAATTCCGGGAAAGTCATATCCCAGTCAATGCCGCGTTTTTTGGAAAACCTGATGCCCGGATAGTTATACAAAAGATAGGGGCGCTTTTTTAATTCACGCTCATCCACAAAATCATTAGGCGGAAACCGGACCAAGATAGAAACTTTTTCCACAAATTTACCAGCATCATTTAACCGGTGAAGCATGTCTATGACTTCCCAATCAGCATCCCCGGCCGGCCCCGCCCCCACCGGCGAATACACTAAAAGTTTCCTGTCCGGGACGGATTTGATTGATTTAAAAAATTCTTCGCGCGGCTGAGGCCGAAAATTGAAGTACCCGTCGTATTGCGGAATACCGGATACCAAAATATCTTTTTCCTCCGCTAAATTATATTTAATAATCGCATTTTTAACGCTATCATTCCAAACGATTATTTTGTGGGGCATTAGGCGCAAAACGCATCGGGCCGTGGTCTTGTCCCACGAATTAATCATCGCGACAGTCCGAATACCGCGCTTTTTGGCCTCACGAAGCAAATTTATTTCCGTATCTTCAAACAAATTTGCCATAAAAACCAAATCCGGTTTATAACGATCAAAAATTTCCCCATAGCCTTGATCTTTAACTAAAATAAAATCAAGTTGGCGCGCCAATCTAACAAAAAACGGCCTAGCCAAAAGTCGGTTTAAAAATAACCCCCAATAATATGAAGCGTATTTTGGGTATCTCCGGAAATTGGATCGCCGTCGAAACTCAGAGGTCGTGGTGCGAAGTAGCGTAAATTTAAGCCGCGAAAAAAATCCGTCGAAACCCCCTAATTCTTGAGGCGCCACAACTTCATAAGTTATACGAGAATCATTAAATTCTCTACGGTGATATTCTGCCCGCTCCGCGCTTTTTACCAAAATCACGAGCCGTATGTCCGCGCACCGCATTAAAGTCGGAAAAATTTCCGTCCGTAAAATATTCTTCGCCTCCGTGCCTTCAAAAATCGTGAGAAAAATAGTCTTCATGAATGGCCACGAAATACAAAATAAATGCGGATGTACGAAAACTTTTACTACGCCCTTCGTATATTCGTAAATTATGCGTATTTCGTAGCGTTTTAAACCTGCTTCAGCTTACCCTCATCGTTAAACAGATCAAATTGATGCCTCCCCCAATTCAATAGTCGAGTCTTACGATCTTCGCGCGGCAACTTAGCGATTCGGCGATCAACATAATAAGAATCACTGCCAACCGCAGCCGTGCCGATCTCCTCAAAAATCACGCCCGCTTCCGTGCCAAAACCGTGCAAGACTCCCCTCGGCACCCACAAAGTGTCACCCGGATGCAAAACTTTCTTCTTACCGTCTATCCACGCCTCAAGCGTGCCGTAAAGTATCTGAAAGGTTTCGTCTTTTTTTTGATGATAATGCTCCGGATTTTTCTGTCCCGGCAATTGCACGATAAGTTTCTTAGAATACTGATCGCGTGTAACACACTCAACCAAAATGCATCCAAATTCATGGAAATTTTCTAAACCATAATGATGTGAAAGCTCAACGGCAAAATCGTGCCCCACCGGTATTCTCGCCATATTCAGCATACCTTTTACGGCATGAATCGTGTGATAAATGACTTCTCGCTTTAGAGGCTGATCCGACCGGAGAAGCGCCGAAACCGCCTCATTCGCTTTGTATTCCTTGTCAGCCAAGGTACCGATTTTAAAGCGTCCCGAAACCAGCTGGTCGGGCATCAAAGGTATTGCAAAAAATACATCATCTCGAGAAATGGGTGCACCCGGAGCAATATCACGCTTCGCGTAAACTCCGCGCATTAAGGACTTCAAATCGGCTACCTCCTTTTCTGAAATTTTACGAGGACCATTCCCTCCACACGACTCGGCAGCTTCTTTTTGAGCTTCGATCCATTTGGCCATTTGCGCCGGAGTTGAAGAATAGGCATTGAGTTTTATTGTATCAGTCGCGATGCCCACATGGCGTTCATAAATGCGAGCGCCCTTGGCATAGGCAACGCGAATCGGATTCAAATTATCCGGTTCCTCATGAGTCGAGAAACCGATGATGAGATCTGGGTAACGATTACGCATAACCTCAATTTGATTTAGGTGCATAGCATTGTTAGGAGTAGGATAAATTCCAACACAATACTGCATGGCAAAATGCACCGCGCGCTTATCAAAAAAACTGACTATCTTGTCGACTTCTTTGAGCGTCAAGCCACCGGTAGAAATTATAACCGGCTTACCAGCTTCAGCTACCCGCTCCAAAAGTGGCCAATCCTGCGCGCTACAACTGCCAATTTTTATGATTTCAATTCCCAGTCGCTCAATCTTATCCACCGACGGTTCGTCAAATGGCGTGCACATCGTGACAAGGCCAAGCTTTTTAGTTTCCGCGACCAGTGCCCCAAACTCTTCCTCGCTAAGACGCGTAGAAAGAAATCGACCGATGTGCTTATTTTCTTTATTCTCACGATGATCAGGGTGTATAAAAGTATCGAGATCTCGAAATTGCAGTTTGACCGCTGCCTTGGCCCCAAGCTTCTTAGCCACCTCCGCCATTTCGCCTATAATACGAATCCCGTGCGCGAGAGAACCTTGATGGTTGTTCGCCATTTCAAAAATAAATAGATCATTAAAATCAAATTTTTCATCCAATTGTAGCTTCATATCAACTATAAAACGGGTGTTTTATGAGATTAGTTTCGGTTGACAATTGCATTGTTAATTATTTAAAAAGCCGATCATTTCTGATCGGCTCTAACTATTTCCAAGCCCTCGGTTTCACCTCGAAGGACATTTAGAACATTGCGCCCTACTCGCAAAGCAATATTTCTCGAGCTATTCTTGGTCGTTGCCGCGTTATGTGGCGTAAGTATGATATTACGTCCGTTTTTCGCGCTCGCGATTAGTTTTCTGATAAACGGGACCTCAAACGGCGATTCAGGCGGTTCAACGGAGTAAACATCGAGCCCCACGCCGCCGATTCGCTCTTCGCAAACCATCTCAGCGAGATATTCTTCATCCACGACCGCGCCCCGGCCGACATTTACAATTATCGCTTCCGATTTCATCAGCGAAAGCATTTCTTTACCAACGAAGCCTTTGGTTTCAAGAGTAAGTGCCAAGGCTACCACCACCACATCACTCTGCCGCATAACATCTTGCGCCGACATCAACTCCAAACCATATGCATCCGTAAGCTCGCTGACCGCTAATCGAAAATTACTGCGATTCCAGCCTACTAGTCGTTTCACTCCCAGAGCATGTAGTTTTTTGGCCAAAGATTGTCCAACGGCGCCCAAACCAATAAGACCGACAGTCATTTCTTTAAAAAGTAATCCGCTACTTCGTTGCCAAACACCTTTCGTCATCCTGTTGTGAATCTGGACAATATTACGAGTCAAAGCGAAAATAAGACCGAGCGCGAATTCACTTACAGATTCGGCATTGAGGACCGAGACGCGCGTCACGCACACATTACGCTCTTCAGCTGCCCCAAGATCGATATTGTCGTAACCGGTGCCGGTTCTGGCTAAAGTCTGGAGATTGGGAAATCTATCCATTTCGGAGGCTCCGACGAACTGATCAGCGAGAACTATCGCGACCACTCTACCTCTCACCTCCGGAGAAATTTCCAAATCCATAGCCCTCATCAGCTCAAATTGATCTCCGAAAACTTCCCGGACAACCAAGTCTCGCGCGGGCCAGAAACTTTGAGACGCCACAAGTATCACAGGCTTATCTTTCATGGCTACCCTCCCCTCCTCAAGTCCTCGATCCTTTTTTTAAGCATCGAGCGACGACCCTCGTCTCCCTTGATAATAGAGTCGTGATATTCGAGTTTGTTTTCGAGCCAACCCAGCTCAAACGAGTGAGCATCCTTAATGGCGTCTTTGTAGAACTTCAATCCTTCTTGTGTTTCAAAAATAATTTTTCGCGTTTCAAAACGATCAAGTATGCCAAAATTTGCCAATCTCGAAATAAAAACTTGCGAGCCAACTTCAATGCCGCCACCCATAGTGCTCCGGAAACCGGCCGATTTGGCCTTCCGGCAGACCTCCGCTGTTAGCTCAAAAGCCTTTTCAGAATCAATCTCTCCGCGACCGATACCTAGTGACTCTACTAGATCCACACGCCCGACCGTAACACTTTCGAGTCCATTCGCTTTGCCTACAGCGAGTATCGCGTCGAACTGGTCACAGGCTTGTCCAGTTTCGATATTGACGGCTAGGGTAACGGACTCGCGCTCTTCGACGGAAACAAACTTCTTGATAGCTTCCAGGAACTTCCGAAGCGCATAAGGACTCTCAATCATCGGAGCAACAATATCTGTCACATCAAGCTTGATCGCCTGCTTGATACCCCAGACATCCTCAGCTCCACCAATCTTCAAGGCCACGCCCACGCCCGCAGCAGAAGCAATAAGTTTCAAACGCATCACTTCTTCAAAAGTCGACCCTTCAGCCTCAAATTCCGCCTTAACGCCCACGACACCGTAACGCTCGCGCATCTTCTGAAGATGCTTGATAAGACTCCGCTCTTTGTCGTTCACTTATTACCTCCTCATATAAAGGTGCTGACCAAAAATCCAAGGTTCTGTTTATACAACATAAATTCCAAATTTATAGTAACGCCTAACTAAACTTCACACACTGCAAGTATTTCCTCGCTAACTTTTTTAGCAATAGCATAACGGATTTCGGGTGTAAAAGCGCCGATATGAGGTGTAGTAATGACATTCGGATGCATTATTAAAGATTTGGTAACTTCATTGGTAAAAGGCGGTTCCACTGAGAAAACATCAAGAGCCGCACCAGCGACTTGGCCTGATTCTAGGGCTTCAAGTAAAGCCCCCTCATCAACCACTGCTCCGCGCGAAGTATTAACAATAAAAACTCCGGGCTTCATTTTAGCGATAGTTTCCTTATTAACCGAATTATTAGTTTTTTCCGTCAATGGAACATGCAAAGTCAAAAAATCGCTTTTAGTCAAAACGGTGTTTAGATCGGCTTTTTCTATTCGATGAACTCTCATAAATATCTCGTCGTACGCCAAGTCATTGGCCAAAACTTTCATTCCGAAATGCCGCGCCATCTTTGCGACTTTTTTACCGATATTGCCCAGACCTATGATTCCCAGCGTCTTTTCGCAAATCACTGTTCCGTTTACACGCTCCCAAACTCCATTCTTCATAGCCGAAGTTTGAATATTTATTCTCCTGGCAAGATTCAAAATAAAAGCCATGGCTAGTTCGGCAACGGCGCGCTTGCTAGTAGGAGGCAAAGTTTTCATCGCGACTCCACTACTCTCGAGTCCCGCTTTATCAAGATGATCAATCCCGATGCCGAACGGAGTCACTACCCTCAGATTAGGAAATAAGGCCGCCTCTTTGGCCCCCACTTTTACCAACTCGCCCTTCGGCGTATGGCCAGCGACGAGTCCTATAACTTTTTTTACATCAAAATTAAACGGCGGCGTCAGACCGTCAGCCCCTAAAACGACTTCGATGCCGCGCTTAGCCAAAAATTCTTTAAGATCGGTCTCCTCGACTGTCTTAAAATATGAAGCGGTGGTCGTAAGAATAATTTTTTCCATTATCAATATAAAACAATCGCTCGTGATTTATAGTCACCTCATCTCTCCCGTCATTCCCATCTTTCCGTCATTGCGAGGTCTGCCGTGGCCCTGCCTGCCGGCAGGCAGGAATCTTACCATACTTAATACGCTCTTGGCGTATTTTACAAATAATTAAATCCTCGCCAAATATAATGTCTTTCCAGCCGTAATATAAAGTGTCTCAAAATCTTCGCCAGCAAAAGCTACATTCGTAACCAAGTCTTCCGGAATCAAGATACGATCCTTGAGCTTTCCTTCGGGCGTGATGATATACACTCCCGCCGGATTATCTCCGGTCTCATGAGATCCGCGCAGTTTATTGATGCCGGCGGCAATATATAAATCCCCATCTCTCGCGACCTCCATACCATCTCCTCCCCGTCCGGGTGCGAAATCAAAAACCAGTCGTTGATTAGAAACTTCACCATTATCAGAAAGGTCAAAGGCCCAAATTTTTCTATTACCACCGACGGCATTTGAGCTATCCACCACATATAAAATCTTTTCATCAGGACTCAAAGCGATACCGTTTGGCCGCTGGATTTCCAACTGCGTGATAAGCCGCGTCACTCTGCCATCCACATCTAGTCGATAAACAGATTCTTGATCCAGCTCCATATAAGATCGATCTCCATAGCAAGGATCGGTAAAAAATATTTGACCGTTTGATCTGATCGTAAGATCATTTGGCGCGTTATATTTTCTTCCTTCAAAAATGTCGGTCAAAATTTCCGAGTCACTAGTTTTTATATTTACTCGCGTTATCCGTCGACCGCCATCATTCGGGCCCATTTCATTTCCTTCACAAACTATCAAATCGCCATCTTTATCAAACTGTATACCGTTCGCTCTTCCGCTCGGCGATCTCCAAACACTATAATTTTTATCTTTCGTATCAAAACGCAAAATTCGATTGTTGGCGATGTCCGAAAAAAAGACAGAACCGTCAAGCGCCACCACCGGACTTTCTAAAAATGCATTCGGCTCTTTTATTTCTAAAATTTTTAAAAGCATACTATATAAAATCTTAACAGTCATTGCGAGGTTTTACGAAGCAATCTCTCTCCCCCCTGTCATTCCCGCGCGTTCGCTAGCTGGCGAAGGGAATCCATTACCGATAATTATAATCTCCTATCTTTATTAAAAAGCGCCAACTCTCCAAAAGAGAAATTAGCGCTTAATATTACCGAGCCAACACTCCGCCATCCACGGGCAAGTCAACTCCGGTAACATTCTTCGCGTCATCAGAAGCGAGGAATACCGCCGCTTTACCGATGTCTTCCGGAGTCTGCTCTCGCCCAAGAGGCACAAGCTCACCGACGCGCTTCAAAAAGACATCATAAGTCTCGACGCCAGGAGGATATTCCTCCGGCCGGAGTTCCTTGAGCTGTTTACCCAATTTCTGCCAAAAACCAGTAAAAAGCAGCCCAGGCGAAATCGAGTTTACGCGCACACCATAAGGCGCGAGCATAATGGCCAGATTTTTAGTGAGCGACACCAGACCGGCTTTCGAAGCATTGTAAGCGGGCTTCATCTTGAGTGCGCCATGCCAATGCGCCACGATCGAAGCAATATTGATAATCGCTCCCGATTTCCTATCGATAAAATGATCCCAAAGAGCCTTGACGGTGCGCATAGTGGCGACAGTATTCGTCTCATATACCCTCAACCAATTCTCGGAAGAATTACGCGGGAACGGATCACCGATCTCGCCGGCCATTCCGGCATTGTTCACAAGAATATCCACCCTACCAAATGTATACAACGCACCATCAATCAATTTTTGAATGCTTGCATCGGAAGTCACATCCGCCTTTATAGGAACAGCCATAAACTTATTAAATACAGGACTCAAAGCCGTCGCCACTTCCGTGGCTGCTTCAAAATTAATATCGGCAACAACGACTTGCGCACCTTCTTCCACAAAACATTTGGCAATACCCCTGCCAATCCCACTACCAGCGCCAGTCACAATAGCAATTTTTCCATCCAATCGACCCATGTCTTAATCTCCTTAAAAAGAACCACTTATTACAACACCGAGAGTTGCAATCCAGTTACCCGCCAATCTTCGAGGATTGCGTATCCGAAGTTTTAACCAAACCCCTCATCACCTCTTCGGCTATCCTCACCTCCTCTTCTGGTGTCATTTTTTTGGCAAAAGTTCCGCGGAAATGAAAGCCAAAAGGTTTGGCATTCCAAAGATATTCTTCGAGTCCCAAACCGGCAATATCGAAATAGCCCAGCTCTTTAAATCCGGTTTCAGAATAATATTTTTTTCTCTTGGGAAGGAAACACAATCTCTCCGGTAAAAACTTTTCTAAAAGTCTATTCCAACCAAACTTAGTCCAAGCCGGTCCCATAAAATCCCTTTCGGCTCGGAAAACCGGCGTCAAAAATTCGTATTTCACATTACTCTTCGCGTAACGATTATAAATAGCCGAACCGGAATCTCGGGAGGAATCGATGCGAAAGCGTTCTCCAAATATGGCACTCCCGAGTCGCGACCATAATTTCTTAAATCTATTATTTTTATATAGCCTCCCATCCATCGCCCCCAAAACGGAGGGGTATTGAGGGCGATAGTCGATATTCCGAACATCAACTTTCTCGCTATCCAAAAACATACAAGGAATACTTGGGAAGTATCTCGGCTTTTTAAAATCACGCGGATGATAAGGCGCGCCAAAAATGCCCAAATCATTTTTTTTCATATACCCCAAAACTTCTTCCAACCAATTGGGATAAAGCATCAAAAAATCGGCGTCCAAAAATAAAGCAAAGCGGGTTTCGAGATGTGGCGCCATCTGATTCAAAGCCAAGGTGTGCCAAAGGCTCGGATACATCCACTCCGGCGCATTTTTGGGAATGACGACTTTAGGAAAAAGCACAAACCCCTCACCAGCAAGTTTTTCTTTTAAAGAATCCGGCGAATTATCTGTCACCATCCAAACGAAAAAAGCGTTCGGATTGGAACGCTTCAGATTTTCATAATTCCACTCGATAAATTTTCTGGTCTTTTCCGAATGATAAACGGAAAGGATAGTTAATTCGGACATTGGAAATAATGGTTAGTTCTCGATAAAACTCGAACAATAAATATTTTTCGACAAATCTTCAGGAGATGCTATCTCCCAATCTTTGGAGATAGCATCTCCAAAGTATTGATATTCAACTTAGCGAACAAAGAAATCGCCCGCAATGACAAAATTCTGTCATTGCGAGGTCTGCCGTGGCAATCTTACCATATTATTTTGCGCTGAAAGCGCATTTTATAAATCAAATCCTCCCCACTATATGCCTATGAACATATTCAGATGGCAATCCTTTCTTACCAGTAATAAATCCGAGGATTTTTTTCTTAGCCCTGCCCCACAACGATTTTTCTTTTATTTCTTCATCCAACAAAAAAACTTCTTCGATTTTATAGAAATTAGCTAAAATTGCGCTAACGGAAGTCATCTCCGGATTATGTGGCGACCGGTCTCTATTCATACTATAAATCACCGGCACTCCCCAACTTTTAGATTTTCCGACATAACTCTCTACTTCCCCGGCTTTCATTTCCTGAAATGAAGCCCGGTTTATAATAAGATCCGGCCGGCTAAATTTTAGTTCATTCCAAACATAATGCGGTATAAATATAAAATCATATTCTTTAAGATTAGCCTTGTTAAGATTCTCAACACTCTCACGAGTTCCATCCACCGTTAAAATTTTGGCATCTGGAAAAACTGCTTTTAGGTAAGTGATGGAGAAAATCATCGTCAGGGGCAGATCCACGATCGCATAAGTCGTGTTTGGAAACAATTTTTTAAATTGATAAGCTAGTCCGCCCCAGCCAGCACCAATCTCAAGCGCGAAATTCCGGCCACTATTATTTCGGACCCCATCCAAAATCCCCGATTTTTGCATCGCCAGCAAGCATTCGTAAAAGCTAAGGGTATCACCGTTATATTTGGCTCCCGCGATATCATAGCCATACCCTCCAAGCGCGGGACTCTCCGGCACCGACAAATTATTTTGATCCACGGCCGTCAGAGCCTTCAACCATTTCTCAATTTTACCCTTCTTGTGTTGATGGTGGCCGCGATAATCATATTCATGAAGACCGGATATGTGATAGCAATGATGGCGAAGATTTTTTATTATTGAAGGCGGGGCCTCCAGCATATATTCAAAACCAGCCAACTCTTCTTGCCAATACTTGCTAGTAGAAGATTCATGCTCGTTTTTGAGCATGGCTAAAACCGCCTCCCGCGCCTCCGTATAATTTTTGTATTCCCGAGTATTTTGATCAAATGTATTCATGTCATTTATAAAACCCCCTATATCTATATTAAGTTATATAAAAAGATGAACAAAGTAAATGTATTGGTCGTCGGCGGCGCCGGCTATATCGGCGGCGCAGTGACCGATGCCCTTATAAAAAAAGGCATAAAATTTACAGTTTATGATAATTTACTTTATGAACCGCACTACCATAAGCCGGTTGATTTTATTTTAGGCGATGTTCGAGAAGTTAAAAAAATAAAAAAAATCTTGCCTGAATATTCTCATGTAATCTGGTTAGCCGCTATCGTTGGAGAGGGCGCCAGTAAAATCGTCCCCGATCTTACCCGGCGCATCAATCAGGAGTCTGTTCAATGGCTGGCGAAAAATTATAATGGCCGGATAATTTTCACCTCCACCTGTTCCGTGTATGGCAATCAAAACATAGCCTTAGAGGGTGAATCTATAAACGAAAACCGAAAACCCGACCCGCTCTCACTTTACGCCGAAACAAAAGTCGCGGCCGAAAAATATTTAGAAAATAAAAACGCGCTCGTTTTACGCCTCGGCACTCTGTTTGGCATCGGCGACCACTATTCTCGGCCGAGATTAGATCTGGCTGGGAACCAAATGCCGGTAGCGGCGCACACCAATGGCGAGCTGGCAGTCTATGGCGGTGGAGTGCAATGGCGGCCATTTATTCATGTTAAAGATGTTGGCGACATCATTGCGAGCGCAATCGGCAAAAAAACTAAAGGCGTCTACAATATCGGCGCGATAAACCTCCGAATTAGCGATCTGGCCAATATGGTGAGCAAAATAACTCATTGTAAAATAAAACATATTGGCGAAGTCCCCAGTGACAAAAGAAATTATAATATCAACACCGCCAAAGCTAAATCCGCCGGTCTCCTGCCGACTAAATGGAGGACTCTGGAGGAGGGCCTGAACGAAGTATTACATCTCGTCAAAACTGGCAAACTAAAAAATCCTAACGACGACTTGTATATAAATGAAAAATACCTCACTCGTCATTGCGACCCTGCCCCTGCCTACCGGCAGGCAGGTGCCGGTAGGCAGGGGCGAGGCAAAGCAATCTCTTAAAATAATGAAGAAAATCCTCTTACTCGGCGCGACCGGTATGCTCGGCAACGGCGTCTACAAAATCCTGAAAGATAAATACAAGCTTGTTTTAGCGGTGCGCAATCCGAAAAAAATAGGGCTTCTTGAACGCGCCCACGGCGATACTAAAAATCACGAGGTAGTTGATTTTGACGCTTCAAAAATTTTTGAAGATTTTAAAAATAAAAAGGGTCATTCCGGTGAAGACTATTTGACGACTTTCGCCAAAAAAATCGGGAATGTGGCTTATGTCATAAACGCGGTTGGCATCACCGTCCCCGGCTCAGCCGCGGATCCCCTCTATGCTTTTTTCATAAACGGCGCCCTGCCTCATTTATTCGCGAATATTTATGGCTATAAATTTATAAACATCACGACCGATTGCGCCTTCAATGGCCGCGAGGGAAAATATGATGAAAATTCTCTCAAATCTCCGGCTGATGTCTATGGATTATCAAAAATCATCGGCGAACCGACTAATTGCTTAAATCTCCGCACCTCGCTTATCGGCCGAGAACTCGAAGGCGCGACAGGCCTTTTGGAATGGTTTTTATCGCAAAAGAATAAACGCCTAGATGGTTTTAGCAATCAAATCTGGAGCGGAATCACCACCACAGAATATGGCAAGGTTTGTGATAAAATCATTTCCAACCCAGAAAATTTCCCCAAAACTGGCACTTACCACATCTTCGGAGATGCTATCTCCAAATACGAAATGTTAACGCGCCTCAAAAGAAAATATGAGCTTGATTGCGAAATCATCCCCGTCGAAGAACCGCGCATCAATAGATCGCTTTCAACTATTCACGATTTCAATGCCAAGTTAAATATCCCGTCATTTGACGAGATGCTAAAGGAATTATAAATATGTCCCGACCATTAAACATCCTCGGTATCGTCGGCGCCCGCGCGGGCTCGAAAAGCATACCGAACAAAAACATCAAGCCGATTTTAGGCAAACCTCTGATGGCTTGGATTATTGAGGCCGCGAAAAACTCCAAATATATCAATAAGCTTATTCTTTCAACGGACTCCGAAAAATATGCGCGCTTGGGTCGTGAGTATGGAGCAGAAACTCCCTTCATCCGGCCAGCAAAATTTGCCGATGACAAAGCCTCCGATGTGGACTTTCTGACCCACGCCGTGGACTGGCTCGAAAAAAATGCCGGCTATAAAGCCGATATTATACTTCGCCTCCCGCCTACGACCCCCCTTTGCAAAACCAGTCATATCAATGGCGTTATAGAAATCCTTTTAAACGATCCAAGCGCCACATCCGCCCGCACCATCACCCCCGCTCCCAAGCATCCTTATAAACTCTGGAAAACCGAAGGCGATGTGCTGGTGCCTTTTATCCCCAAAGAAATCACCGGCTTTGCAGAGCCATCAAATATGCCCCGCCAGGCGCTCGTCCCGGCCTTCGCTCATGTAGACGCGATCGCGGTCCGCTACGATACGCTGATGCGCGAACGGCTCTTGACCGGCTCCCGCGTGCGTTACTTCAAAATAGATAAGGCCGACTCCATAGATATCGATACCGAAAACGACTTTCTCCTCGCCGAAATCCTCCTCAAAAACCGGCGCAACTAACCACCGTCATTGCGAGGCAGTCGTGGCCCTACCTGCCGGTAGGCAGGAATCTTACCTTATTATTTTTAAAATCTCATGTTTTATTCTCGGCAATCTATGCCACGCGTATTTAAGCCACGGAATAAATATAAGAGGCTTGCGGCGCAGTGGAATATTTCGTGAACTTAAAAGCCACCACAACATCACCCAGACAGAATACAAATAAGGAAACCGAGTTAAATAAAATTGGCCCACTTCATCATCCGCATGATGCGCTTTTAGCGTCGCGCGCGTCATTTCTTTGAAATAAAGTGTTTCCGAGACAGACGCGAAACCTGTCGTAAGCGCGGCTTCGCACATCAAGATTCGATCTTGACCAATGCATTTCGGCATAGCCCTTTTATTTAATTTCCGAAATTTTTCCGTGCGCCATAAGCCATATATATACATAATAATTGGCGCGCCTATAGCCATTTTATTATAAGTATAATAATAGCCCTTATCGGTCAGATCCAGGTCACCAACATATCCGACTTCTTCCCTTAATTCACCATCAACATAAATAAGCCGATGGGACGACATAGCGACGCCAGCCCGCGAACTTTCTTCTAATTTTTTTAGTAATTTTTCAATAAATTCCGAATGCCACCAGTCATCATCAGCCGCCCACATAAAAAATTCGCCTCGCGCCTCGTCCGCCACAAATTTAAAATTTCGCAGGGGCCCAATATTTTCCTTTTGGCGGACATAGCGGATACGGCTATCTCGCGCCGCGTATCCTTCGCAAATCTTCCCAGTCTCATCAGTCGAAGCGTTATCCGAAATAATCAGCTCGAAATTTTTATAAGTTTGGGCAAGAAGCGTATCCAACGCGCGACGAATTGTGCGGGAACCGTTATGGGTGGCCAATCCAATGCTAACCAATTTATTATCAGTCATAAAACTATTTCTGATCCGCAATATTTCTTAAAAATTTAGCTGGCACACCCACAACCACGGTATTTGGCTTAACATCTTCCACCACAACAGCGCCCGCGCCCACATAGGCCCCTTCCCCAATTTTAAGTCGCGGCAAAACAACTGCACCAGAACCAATAAAAGCCAGTTTTCCAACCCTTACGCATCCAGCCAAAACTGCGCCCGGCATTACATGAACTCCGTCTTCTATGACGCATTCGTGGTCAACTTGAGCCCCAGTATTAATAATACAAGCTTCTCCAATCTTAGCCCCGGCACCAATAGTCGCGTTAGCTAATATTTGAGAACCCGCACTCACGCTGGCATTACGCGCCACATAAGCCGCCTCGTGACTTAAAGTAAGAGGCAAAAAACCGAGGTTTGCAATTTTGCGTTGCAGCTCTAATCTAGCCCTATTATTACTCCCTATCGCCACCGCAAAACCAATATTTTTTTTACTATTTTTTTTAGCCCAGATTAAAAATTCTTCCCACCCGCCCAAAACTGGAACGCCACTCACATTTTTAGGCACATCAGGATTATTATCAAAAAGCCAGCTCAATTCATAGCCGGCATCTTCAATAAACTCATGAAGCACCCTAGCTTGTCCCGTGGCACCCCAAAAAAAGCATTTTTTTAACTTCGTTTTTTTCATACTATTTTATCCGTTTCAAATATCCCGAGGGAGATACGGTGATGAGTGATTTATTATCAATATCCGCGTCAGAAACAAAATCCAGATTATTTTTTAAAAATTGATCCACAGCGTTTTTTGGATTATTGCCCTTACGCCACGGCCGGTTTAAAAGTAAATCCTCCGGCAAAATTTCAATAACGGTATCAAAAACGACAAGGTAACTGCCCTTCGTCACAAACGACGCGTAAGCCTTGAGCTCATCCCGAACATGAGAATAAGTATGATTTGAGTCGAGCGCCACCAATATCCGCTTTTTACCTTTCGCTAATTTTCTAACTTGCTCGACAATTTTTTCATCAGTCGAGGAGCCCTCGAGTAAAACTATTCTCTTTTTCTTCTTATAAAGAGGGTGTGCCTTAATCTTGGCCTTATTATGCGGACGGATATCGATATCAATACCCACTACCTTACCCTTGCCGCCAAGCATCTCAAGTAACGAAGCGTATAAAATCACCGAGCCGCCGCGCGCGATGCCGGTCTCTATAATCAAGTCCGGCTTCACCTTCCAAATAATCTCCTGCATCGCTATAATATCCTGAGGAAATTGGATGATGGGCAAGCCCAACCAGTCAAAATTATAAGAATAGTTATGTCGACTAGCCTGAATCAAAAATTGCCGAGCAATAAGCTTCAAGGCCTCATCCGTACCCAAATCTCTTACATTTTTAGCCCTCTGCTCTTCAAATTGTTTAAAATCATCCATATTATGTCATTGCGAGGGCCGTCTTCGGCCCGTGGCAATCTTACAATAATGTCTTATGAATATATAACAAAACAACCCCCCTCCCTGTTTCCTCCCCCGACTACATAGAGAGGCTGGGGGTGGGGGTTCACAAAACCCAAGCTAAGCCTCAAACTGCTTCAAATCAAGCAAATAATGATTAGTCGGATGAAGCTTAAAACCAACTTTCTGATACAAAGCATTCGCGGCAATTCGTTTGGGATTTGTCGTAAGCTCCACCATTTCCACGCCTTCCCGCTTAGCCCAACGCAATAAATCAATAAGAATTTTCTCGCCCAACCCTCGGCCTCTTTGAGATTCGTCTACAATCATATCCTCCACGACCGCTTGCCGACGCAAAAGCGTCTGCCGCGGGAAAATCCAGCCCATACCCACTAGCTTGCCATTTTCCTCCACCTTACTGATATAGCCATCAAGCATCGCCTTATAAAGCGATTGCTCATTTACAATAGCCGACGAGTCAAGCTGGGCCACCAATTCTTTCACGCGCGATATGTCATAAGTAAATTTTGATTTCAGATATTCAAGTATTTTCTGATTTGAGTCAAAAGCCACATCTTTTAAATCTGAAAGCGGCACCCAAGCATAAGTTGAGTTTTCTTCATTAAGCTTTATCTCGCCATCAAGCTCGGCCAGATAAACCATGCTTAAAATTGGATAATGATTTTCTTTATATGATGCCGTCCCCGCAAAAGAGCCTATGTAATTCAATCGACTCTCTAATCCCAACTCTTCTTTTATCTCGCGTCTTAAACCCTCCTCCGGAGTTTCACTTTTAGCCACATAGCCACCCACAAAATCCCATTGGCCCCGAAAAGGCTCCTCATTTCGCCTCACAACCAATAATTTATTATCCCGCATCATAACCGCCGTCGCGCAAAGCTTAGGATTCTCAAACGCGCACAACTCACAATTATTATTTGACATACTATAAGTTTAAAATTTTCTTAAAAACTTTGCAAACTCTCGCCACATCACCCTCGGTCGTCATGAGTCCGCAGGGTAGATTTACAGCCCTCAAAGAAATATCATAGGCCACCGGCGTATTCGCTACCATATTAATCGCCGGCAAACTCGAAAGCGGATAAAAAAATGGCCTTGCTTGAATATTTTCCCAAGCCAATTCATCGATTAGCTGTTCTTTAGTCTTATCGCTCATCAATTTTTTATCCATTACCACCGTCACCATCCAATAAGTATTTTTAGTCCCCGGTGCCTCATTATTTAAAGTTATTCCCGCCACATTCCCTAAATATTTTTTATACCATTTAAAAATCTTAATTTTTTTATTAACCAATTCTTTAACACGCGCAAGTTGAGCCAGCCCGCAAGCCGCCTGAAGATTGCTCATTTTATATTTATAACCGATCTCCAAATTCCAAAATAATTTCTTCGAGTCTTTACAATGATCGTTATAATATCTAGCTTTTTTGATAACCCCCTCATCATCAGTCAAAAGCATCCCCCCCTCGCCTGTAGTCAAAGTTTTCGAACCGTGAAAACTAAAGATGGATGTGTCGCCAAAACTTCCGGCCATCCGGCCTTTATAAGTTGATCCGACCGATTCGGCCGCATCCTCTATCACTTTTAAATTATGCTTTTGAGCTATTGCCAAAATAGCATCCATATCAGCAATATGTCCATAAAGATTCACCACCAGTATCGCGCGCGTTTTCGGTGTAATGAGTCTTTCGACTGAAGCCGGATCGATACACCAAGTTTTCTGATCAATGTCCGCGTATTTTACCTTCGCTCCAATCCAATATAGCGGCTCCACGCTCGCGATCCAAGTGATGTTCGGCGCGATGACTTCGTCGTCTTTTTTAATATCCAAAGACAGATAAGCAAGATGAAGTGCGCCGGTCGCGGAACTGGTCGCGAGCGCGTATCTCCGCCCGACATACCGCGCAAACTCTTCCTCAAACAAATTCACATACTTAGTCGCGTTTTCGTTCCAACCGTCTTCCGCGGCCCTCGCAACCATTTTCACTTCTCGGTCTGTAATCCATGGCCCCGTCACTGGAATAAATTTTTTATTTATTTTTTTCATAATCCTATTTAATAAAAAACGGCCAGTTCTTATCCTTGTCCGATAAAATCAGCTCTTCTATCGGCCATTTAATACCAATCGCCGGGTCATCCCAGCGAACACCACCCGCATATTCCGGCGCATAGTCTTCATCCATAAAATACTCCATCACACAGCCATCAGTCAGCGTCACAAATCCGTGCGCTACACCTTTCGGTAAAAAAAACATTTTATTATTATTTTCCGAAAGCTCCACGGCCTCCCATTGCCGAAAAGTCGGCGAGTTTGGCCGCATATCCACCGCCACATCATAGACTCGTCCGCGCAAACAACGAATCAACTTTGCCTCGGCTTTTGGTTCACGCTGAAAATGCATCCCCCGTAGAGTATCTTTTTTCGATGTCGTAGATTGACTCGCCTGAACAATTTTAAAATCAATTCCATTTTTTTTAAATTCCACCACATCAAAAACTCGCGCAAAACTTCCTCGCTCATCCATCTTGGACTCGAATTCTATAACATATAAACCTTCAATTTTAGTTTTATTAAAAATCATGATCTTTCCGTCATTGCGAGGCCTCGCAATGACACCCTTTTTAAATTTTAAATTATTTTTATATCCGGTATAGGAATAATAAGCTTGCCCCCTTTGGCGCGATAGTCTTTAAGCTGTTCCTTGATTTCTTCCGCCAAATTCCAGCAAAGCACCAGCAAATAATCTGGTTTTCGCTCGGAAATGACGCGCGGATGCTCAACAAGCAGATGCGTCCCCGGGGTATAAAATCCTTGCTTGGCTTCCGATTTATCCACTAAAAAATCCAGCTGTTTTTTGCCAAGACCAAAGTAATTCAATAAAATATTGCCCTTGGCCGGCGCGCTATAAGCCGCGACAGACTTACCTAAAGCGCGTAAATTCTTAACCAGCGCGATAAGTTCTTTTTTTATATTAACTACGCGAGCTTCCATCGCCTTATAAGTCGCGAGCTTATCATAGCCGGCTTTTACCTCCCGATCTAAGAGTTCCCCCACACGGACATTGATGTCAAAAGCGCCCTTATGCGAGGCAAAAATACGGAGGGAGCCACCTTGCACCGATGTCATTTCCGCATCATAGATACGAAGCCCCGAAGCCTCAAAAAGATTTCGAAGCGCCAAAAGCGAGTAGTAAAAAACATGCTCGTGATAAATAGTATCAAACTTGTTTTCCAAGAGACCGGCAAGATACGGAAATTCGAAAACGGCCGTGCCTTTTGGCTTTAGCATTTCCCGGGCGCCAGAAACAAAATCCAAGATTTCCGGCACATGGGCCAGGACATTCGCGCCGAAAACCAGATCCGCCGAAACCTGCTCATTTTGACGCAAATGCCGAGCAAATTTCAGATTAAAAAATTCCGGAATAGTTGGAATGCCTTTTTTATTTGCCTCTTCGGCGATATTTATCGCCGGATCGATACCTAGAACCGGGATACCAGCCTCTTGGAAATATTGTAACTGCGCTCCGTCATTAGAGGCAATTTCCAAAACCAAGCTTTTTGAGCCTAGTTTTAATTTTTTAATAAGGGATGTCGCCGTCTTTTGGCAATGATCCAAAAACGAAACCGAGGTGGAAGAAAAATAAATATAATTGCTAAAAAGCTCTTTGGGCGAAACAATTTTCATAAGCTGAACTAAAAAACATTTCAAACAAAAACCGACGCTCAAGTCATATTTCTTTTCTTTGACAATTTGCGCTTGACGCAAAAAAGAATTGACCAAGGGCATTCTTCCCAGTGAGAAAAATTTAGCTATTAAATTACCGCAGGCACGACATTTCATATATAAAGGTATTTCTCGACAGGCTCGAAAAATAAGAATCTTATTTTTCGAGCCTAGTCCGCGCAGTCAAGGAGTTACATAAATTATTTGCAATTATTCCCAAAATACCCCTCAATCTGCCTATTCGAATACTCAACCATATCGGTTTTTTTGGCATAAAATTTTTCGTACCAATCAAAAGTTATTTTCAAAGCTTCTTCGAGTTCCAGTTTTGGCAACCATTTTATATTATTCCTTGCCTTAGTGGGATCAAGTTGTAAAACGGCTGTTTCAGGTTTCGAGATATCCGCGATAATTTCATACGAACCCGCCTTGGCCAATTTTATACTCATATCGGCTAAGGCTCCTACATTTAAATGCGCCTTTTCATAAGGACCAAAATTCCAAACACCAATGGCTTTCTCGTTTCCGTTATAGATTTCGAGCGCGAGTATCAAATAGCCGGCCAAAGGCTCAAGAACATGTTGCCACGGGCGTATAGATCCGGGATTCCTAATCTTACACGGTTTTTTATGTTCATAAATTGATCTCGCTAAGTCCACAATTAGCCTATCCGCTCCCCAGTCTCCTCCACCAATAACATTACCGGCTCGAGCTATACCGGCTCGCACGCCTTGTTTTATATAAGATTGCGCCACAATATCCGCCGCCGCCTTGCTTGAGCCATATGGATCCGACGCCCCCAAAGGATCCTCTTCTTTAAAAAATGGGGTTCCTCTAATGCTGCTCGACAAACCATTTAAGTTGATTGGTGTATAAACCTTATCCGTCGTAATAATGACCGACGACTTCACACTCTTCGATGCCCGCACACATTCCAAAATATTGGCTGTCCCTAAAATATTTGTAGAGTGAGTCAAAAGCGGTTCGTCGTAACTTTTTCGAACCAATGCCTGCGCAGCCAAATGAATAACTACTTCCGGTTTTTCGCGCGCGAAAATATTTTTTATTTTCTTAAAATCCCGAATATCGACAAAATAATTTTTTATATTTTTATCAAGCTTAAGTATGGAAAATAAATTTGGCTTCGTATGGGGGCGCAGAGATACTCCAATCACTTTCGCTCCCCATAAATGCAAAATCTGCGCCAGCCAAGCGCCCTTAAAACCGGTATGCCCAGTTATCAATACTTTTTTATTTTTATAAAAATCCTTCATGGAGCATTCCGTCATCGCGAGGTCTTCCGTGGCGATCTTACATTTATTTTTAATTTTTGATATTCCCCTCCCATACCGCCCAGGGCTTATCCGCGTCCCATATACGATTCAATTCCTCAAGCTCCTGATAAGTATCCACGGCTTTCCAAAATCCGTCATAACAATACATGGAAAGCTCTTTTTCCTTTATAAGTTTTGGGAAGGCCTGCTCCATCGGCCCCGCACCTAAATAATCAAAAATCTTTGTGCTGAAAACCATGAAACCGCCGCTCACATATTCTGCCATTCTCGGTTTTTGATCAAAGTGAGATACTAAACCAGTTTTAGCATTCACTTTAACCATTCCGTATTTCGAATACGGGTGCACACCGGTAATAGTAGCGATGGTTCCCTGTTTTTTATGGAAATTCACTAGCTTGTTTATATCGATATCGGAAACTCCGTCGCCGTAAGTCACCATGAAGATGTCGCCTTTCAAATACTTTTTAATTTTTTGAAGTCGCGCGCCGGTCAAACTCTCAGGGCCCGTGTCTGCGAAAGTAATCCGAAAATCATCCGCCTCACCGCCATAAAACTTAGTCTCGCCCTTCGCGACGGCCAGGGTAAAATCGTTGGCCAAAGCTTTGTGATTTAAAAAATAATTCTTGATCATCCCGCCTTTATAGCCGAGCGCCAGCACAAAATCATTAAATCCATAATGCGAATAAGTTTTCATTATATGCCAAAGCACCGGTCGACTACCCACCTCGACAAGTGGCTTCGGCCTATACTCGGTTTCTTCCTTCATGCGGGTGCCCTTGCCTCCGCATAAAATTACGACTGGAATTGACTTATTTAGCATATTTATATAACGCTTTTCAAACTACATTATTCACCTTATAAAAATACGAATCTTTCTTAGCCAGAAGCTCGCTCGGCGAGCCTTCTTCGATGACTTCGCCGTCTCCCAGAACCAAAAGCCGATCTGAACCCGTGATAGTCGTGAGTCTATGAGCAATAGCAATTATTGTGATATCCCCTTTCAACTTTTCGATCGTCGATTTTACGACCGCCTCGGATTCATTGTCAAGCGCGCTAGTCGCTTCATCCAACACCAGTATCTTCGGGCTCCTAGCGAGAACGCGGGCCAAAACCACCCTTTGCCGCTGACCGCCGGAAAGTAGCACTCCCCGCTCACCAACGATAGACTGAAATCCGGCCGGCAAACTCATTATAAAATCATAAATACCGACCATCTTCGCGGCCTCGGCCATTCGTTCGTCGCTCACCAAATCGTCATAAAATTTGATATTGTGTTCGATGGTGGTATTTTTTAAAAAAATATCCTGCGACACATAGCCAATATTGCGCCGCCACTCCTTAAGATTTATTTCGCTGATATTTTTACCATCCAGTAATATTGCTCCGCCGCCAATCTCAAAAAGGCGCAAGAGCAAATCCACAAGCGTCGTCTTCCCTACTCCCGACGGCCCAATCACGCCAATCATCTCGCCTTTTCTGATAACAAGATTTAAATTTTCAAAAACTTTCATCTCCGGCGAATAAGCGAACGAGACATTTTTAAAAACCAAATCCCGATCAAATACAAACGACTCCGCCCCGCCAGTCGCTTCTCGATTTATCCGCAATTCATTTTCTAATTCATCTATGCTCTTTACATAAGGAATCGTGTCCTGCATTTCGTTGAGAACCTCCTGCGCCTTACCAACATAAATAAATGTGCGGTGAATAAGGTAAATAGTCGCGACGAAAATACCGAGATCAAAGCCGGGTAATTTATAAGACACCGCAAAAACCGTGGAGATGAAAATAATACTAAAAGGCTGAAGTATGACCGAGCTAATGGCCTTGGTAAAAGAGATCATCTTACGCGCAATCGTAAAACGATCAAAAAGCTTGTTGGCAAATTTCATAACCGAATCTTCAATCGCCATCGCTTTTATAGTTTTTAAACCCAGTGAGTTCTCGGCAATATATCGCGCGAGGCCATGAGCCATCTCAGTTCGTTTCTCTGCATATTTTTTTATCCTGGCGGTCAGAGGGTTGCTGATAAAAAGAAATACCGCGCCGAAAGCCAGGGTCGCAAGGGTGATGGTGGGCGAAATACTCAAAGCGATACCGACATACACGACAAGCCCCGTCACATCTGTCACGCCATGCGCGATAGAGCGCAGCGATGAAAACACAAAAGCCAGATGATTTACCAACATATGCTGAAGATGGCCAATCTTTTGCTGTAACAGGTAAGGCCAAGAAGCATAAAGAGAATTTTCATAAATAGCTTTGCGTTTCTCATTTTCAAAATTAGCGACCATTCTAGAGATAACATATCCGAATATAAGCTTTAAAACTGCCTGAGCTATAAAAAGCGAACAAATAAGAATAATCAATGGCGCGAGTCGCGGCTGGATGTCAAGATAAGCGAAGGCCGCGCCGATATTTCTAGAAATTACATCGGTGCCAAAAGCCGGCGTCCCCGTAATAAAAGAAAAGATGGGAATCAAAACACCGATACCCAACCCTTCCGATAAGCTACTCAAAAATCCCAGAATAGCAATCCAAAAAATACCGCGCCTGTATTTGCCGAAAACGCGGTAGAGAAGCCTCAAATTGACCATTGTATTCTGTATTGTCTGCCTCATTATAGCTATACATATGAAACAAAAAAAGCGAGGCTAGAGTCACCCCGCCCCACACTCGACTTACGGCCCCCGTCCCTGCGCCCCGCCAACCCATGGCTCGCGCGATAACTGGATCCATACCGAAGTTATACCCTGAGTTTATCGAAGGGTTACCCTATAATCCTTTAAATAATTCCCTCTCCGCCAAATTCGAAATAATATGTCCAATGGTGATGTGCGCCTCCTGAATACGCTCTGTCGAGTCAGAAGGTATAACGATTGCCAGATCAACTATATCCTTCAGCCTCCCACCACCCTTGCCGGTCAAACCAATCGTATAGACTCCAATCTTTTTGGCCACTTCCACGGCCCGTAAAATATTCGGCGAATTGCCGCTCGTGGTAATCGCGATAAAGACATCGCCCTTTTGGCCGTGTCCCTCCATCTGACGGCTAAAAATTTGGTCAAAATGGTAATCATTGCCAGTCGCGGTCAAAACCGAGGTATCGGTATTTAGGGCAATCGCCGGCAAACTTCGGCGCTCCATTTTATAGCGCACCACAAACTCCGCCGCTATATGCTGGGCGTCGGCCGCCGAGCCGCCATTCCCGGCTAAAATCAATTTTTTGCCGTCACGATAAGCCTCCACCACTTTCATGGTAGCCATCTCAATCTTGTCTGCTAAAAGCTCGGCCACCCTAAGCTTCAACGCCGCGCTATCGTTTAATTCTTGAATGATTTTAGCTTTCATAATTTAATCCTAAAACATCGACATTACTCCTTCATAAATCCTACGCGAAGATTGGCCGTCCAGCTTGTAACAAATTTCGTTTCGAAGAATTTCCCGTTTTTCGCCGTCCAGTGTCGGGTCTTTTATATAACCATCCGTCATTTTAAAAAGTTCATCAAAACTTCTAGCAACTTTGACGGCCCCCGTATCCAGCACGGACTTGAAATGGTCAAACTCTTCGAAGCGCCGAATAGATCGCTCGAACGGCTGGACTTGATAACCATCAAAAGATAGCGCCAAAAGCGGGCGGTCGTGAATCGCCGCCTCAAGCACGGCAGTACTATAAATACTTATAACCAAATCCGAATGATGGAGCAAATTTACGAAATATTTACTTTTTTCTACATCGCCCCAAAATTCACGCCGATAAAATCTGACGCGCGGATGCTCCTCAAAACGATTAAATTTTTGCATATCAAACTCCCTATCCTTGGTGCGTCCTCCGGCATATGGCCGGATAACGAGGCGAACATCATCCAATCCAAACTTACCCTCATCCATCCATTTAAGCATTGTCTCAATAATATCGGGCTCATCAGGACAATAAGCGCTCCCCGAGACATAAATAATCACTTTGGCGTTTACGGGAAAATCCAGGCTTTTCATTATTTCTTCCCTCGATTTTAAAATCGTTTTATCAACGATAAAGTCAAAATGCGAATAGCCAGTCAAAGAAATCCGAGTCGAATCATATGCCTGAAAATCTATCGCCATATCTTTCACCTGATTACTCGGGACCAACAAACTATCGGTGTGAAAGGGAATATAATATTTATCAAGATGATCCCAACCGGCCGGCATACCAACAGATTTTATTTCACGCCGACGCGCCTCGGCTAAAAGCAAAGCGTCAAACCAACCATATAAATGAGTCGCAAAAATCAAATCCGGCTGATATTTATCAAAAAGTTCGGCGAATGGGCGCGCAACGAAAATCTTCTGAAACAGAAAAGGCACGACTCGCCGCTTTATAATTTTTGACCGACCAAAGGTATTCGCGATTATACCTTTAAGCGGCGCTAGATACCACCTCCCGCCCGCCGGTGGCTCATCCGGTCTCGTGCCCATCGTCGCGAGAATCCTAGTCGTGCCGGTATAGACGAGATAGGAATACCAGAAATAAAAAAGCTTCTGGGTAAAATTTTTATGGAGCGGCACATCTACGCCCTCATAAACACACCGCGGACTCAAATGCGGACGAAAAAATTCGAGATGTTTTTCATAATCGCGTTTTTTCTGGACAATAAAAACCACCCGCAAATTTTTATCGGACTCGAGTCGCGCTTTGAGCAAATCAAAAAAACTGCCCTTGAAAAACAAAAGGTTTCTAAATACCGCCGGCGCCGCCACGGGTATAAAAATCGTTCGCATATATATCTATAACCCTAAAATCAATCCGCGGGTTTTTGGATTTAAACTTTAGAATTATTTCTTCCTAAGTATATACACCGTATTCCCGCCCAAAGAATTCCACGGGGCCTTCTCGGAATAATATTGATCCTTTGAAAAATCATCATTATAATAAACCGCGACCATCTCCCGCAGACCAGGATCGGATATGACTTCATTCAATTTTTTAAGCGGCGGGACAACTACCTTTTTTATTTTTTTAAAGACGCCGGTCTTTTTCAGTGGTTCCAAGACTAATGAATTATAGATCGCGGTCTGCTCACGAAGCCATTTTATAAGTTCTTCAAATTTTACCTCGCCTTCTTTCAGCCCCCGGTCGCGCATCGCATACGAAATCCGCTCAGTTAAATCGGTGACCGCCAGCTCGCCCCAGCCTAGAGAATAAGAGAGCCCCGCCTGGGCTTCCAATTTATAGCCGAACTTCCGGCACAAGTCCTGGATAAAAAGAGTGTTAATCTGGCGCTGGTCGGTTTTAGTCATCGGCATCCCTAAAAATTTGGCCAGAGTATTATAAACATCTCCACGGAAATTCAAAAAATGCGGACAATCAATCGCAAAAAGCCCCCTGGGCTTAAGCCAAGAAGTCAAGAGTTTCATGTTAGCATCCACATCGTCCAAATTCTCCAGCGTGCCCGAAATAGCAATCACATCATAAGGCGCGTTTTGGGCCTTAAAAGATTGCGAATCCGCCACTGTAAAATCAATATTGGTCACGCCAGTCGCGCTTTTTATGAGATCGCACATTTGCTTCGCTTCCGGCGCAAAATCATAAGAATCAACGAGCTTCGCCACGCGCGAAGCCATAAAGGATAGCCGGCCACCGCCCGCGAAAGCATCCAAAAACTTCTTGCCTTTTATGGCTCTGGCAATATACGAAAACATTACGCTATGCCGGCCGCCGGTAATAAGTTTGCGCGTCCAAAACCGCTTACCCTTGTAAAGCGCGTCGTAAGTATTTAAAAGTTTGTGTTCTGTCATATTTTTTTATCTGTCATTCTGAGGTGACTGCGTTTACCTTAGTCGCAGTCATTGCGAGTACCCGAAGCAATCTCTATGCCTTCCCGTGGCAATCTTACATTAATATTATAGAGATGATAATAGTGCTTTGGCAACCCTCTCCCCCGAACGCCCATCCATAAATTCACACTGCTGGGCAACGATCTTTTGCCGACCGTCGTGAAATTTTCCCGGATCCACTAGGGCTGTCTTTATAACCACGATTAAATCTTCCGGACTCCGCGCAAAGTCAATACCATTCAAATCCCTCATCCGAGCCAGGTGATCCCACTCAAAAAATCTTACGGCGGAATTCCAATAATCCAACTTTTTATCTCCGTCAAAAGCCGCCGCAATGAGCGGCTTATCAAAAATAGCGCCTTCAATAAAAAAGGTTGAGTACATGGTGATGATAACATCCGCGTGCGCTAAACTATTTGATAAAAGCTCAAGCGCGCGCTCATCAAACTCCCAATCATTAGAACTGCCACCGGTGTGCGCGGCCGCCCCCGCCGTTAAAAATCCGAATCGGGCTTTCAGCTCCGCGAGTTTTGCTTCGGGAAAATCATACCTGGGATAAGGCCGGAGCAACACCTGAACATTATTCCCAAAACTGCCGGCTGTAACCGCTCGGCGCAGTATCTCCAAAATACCCAGCTCAATATCAAAACCCGCCTTACCCGAGAAAGCGTACAAAATTAATTTTTTACTAGGGTCGCCGCCCAGAGATTTTATAAATTCTTCCCGTGGCGCCACACGCTCGTGCCGGAAATATCTGTCATATTGCGGAATACCGGTTACGCTAACGCGCTCCTCCGAATAATCGCCGTAACGCGCGGCATCTTTTTTAGTAGTACTCGTCTGAACCAAAAGATGATCGGGATGAACCCGCAAAATTGATTTGCTATAAAGATTATCCCAGCTCAAAACCATGCCAGCCGTTTTTATACCGCGCCGCTTGGCTTCTTTCAAAATAAGCTGATCATGATAAACCATCGTCGGACAAAAAACCAAGTCGGGCTTATATTTATCAAAATAATAACCAAACACATGGCTGGGCGCATATAAATAAGCCAATCTGATTAACTGCCTAAAAAATCCAAATTGTCCAAAAAATGATAATATCCGGCGCGCGGCAAAAACCGCTAGCCGGAGCGGGAAACGCACGCACGAACCCTGCCGGAAAAATTCCGTCCGGTGTAGAATATAAGTGGTCTTGGTATGAATAGCCGAATGTTCTAAAAAAGCAAAGAATTTTTCAGCCCATCGATTCCTTGTCTCCGGCAATTCATCAAAAATGAAATACGAATCCGAAAACTCTTTCTGATAATAATCCAGCTTTTCGCGCGGCGCAAGGATCACGATCCTTGCGCCATTCTCGCTCAACATGCGAGCCGCGTCAGTCCGCAAAAAATTACGCGCCAAAAATCCGCTTGAAGCATTGACCATCAAAGTTTTAGTTAAGGATATCATTACGAGTCCATCACCATCCCCCTTCCTCCCTCTTTCTAAGGGGGAGGATTAAGGTGGGGGATTACAATAATCTTAATAACTCCCCCGCCAATCTCTCCGCCGAATGTCCGTCAATATGCGAAAACCACATAGAACGAATTTTCATTCGACCCTCTTTTTTTATAGAAAAATCTTTTAAATACTCATCAATTCTTTTCAAAAAAACAGCTCGGTCATTTATATATTCAACTCCGCCTGTAGATATTAGTTTTTGTATATGGGTGCAATTATAAGTCCAAGCCGCATCAAAAATAGGTCGGGGTGTCGGATAAAAATCGGCTAAAATCGATGGCTTATCGAAAAAAGCGGCGTCGAGAGGAATTGAGGTGGGGCCGGTAATTACCAAATCGCTATAATAAAGTGAGTCAATCAGTCGCTGATCATCTTCAATCGAAAGCTCAAGTTCGCCGCCGCCAACAAAACGCACTCCCGGCCTATCGATAGCCATATTTTTTGGTTGATTAAAATTAATAAGCGGCACATCCCCCCCTAAAGGCAGGCGCACTAAAACTTGTTCTGAAATTTCGCCCAAAGTTTCCATCACATACTGATCTAGATCGTTATTTTTGATAAGAAGACTGCCGCCTGGGGCATAGAAAACAAGGTTTTGCTTAGGATTCAAACCGAAATAACGGAAAAATTCTTCGCGTGGCTTGCTGGGCCCATTAAGATAACGGTCATAGTGAGGATTTCCAGTTACACTAATTTTCTCCTTAGGGTATTGATAATATTCTATGACTTCATCTTTGAGGGTATTCGATCCTGCGATAAGACGGTCCGGCAAAACACGATTTATACGCTGGGTAATATTATCCCAAGAACGAAGCATCCCTAATATAGGCACCCTCCGCCGTCGCGCCTCCTGCATCAAACTCACATCATTTTCGTTTTGAATATCAGTTGAAAAAATTGCATCGGGTTTATACTTATCAAAAAAACCTTTAAAAATCTGTCTGGGGGAAAGATGAAGATCTAAAAAACGCACTAGGGCGCGAATAATTAAGAAATTTCCCAAATAACCTATCCCCACCGCAAACAAATACTTTACTAATTTCCGGTTATGATAATAGTCATATTTTTTTCTCCATTTAGCTGTTTCGCTGTTAAAAAGATAATAACCAAGTCTTTTAAATAAAAGGCCGCAAAAAGTTTTTGATGATTGATATTGCTTTATACCACAAACTTGAACATTCGATCTGCCGAAATTTGCTTTAAAATATTCAATTTTATAATCAGGCACAACTAAAACTACCCGCAGATCTTTGCGGGCACATAAAATCTCGAGTACCGGCGTCGCCAAAATATTGCGCGAGATAAGGGTGTGGAAGCTAGTAATGGCAATCGTTTTCATATAGTAATATAACCAGAACGCACGACTTAGCGTTTTGTCCAGAGGCCGCAGGCCGTGGGATCTCCCTCCCCTCCGTCATTCTGAGTGCAATCGAAGAATCCTACCTTATTATCCCGTCCCCCGTCATTGCGAGGGCCGATGCCCTGATCGACCCGTGGCAATCTTACCTTATTATCCCGTCCCCCGTCATTGCGAGGGCCGATGCCCTGATCGACCCGTGGCAATCTTACCTTATTATCTTTAGAATGATTATATAATTATATGAACATCAAAGAAGCCGAAAAAAACTGGGACGCGCTCGGTAAAGATGATCCCCTCTATATCGTCCTCACCTACAAAGACAAAAAGGGTGGCAAGTGGGATCCAAAAGAATTTTTCGAAACCGGCACCAGAGAAATTGCCCGCGCTCTCGAATATGCCAGCGAAAAAAGCGTGGCTATAAATAAAGGCAAAGCCCTGGATTTTGGCTGTGGCGTCGGCCGCCTCACGCAGGCGCTGGCTACCCATTTCGACGAAGTGACGGGAGTAGACATTTCCGCCTCAATGCTTGAGGGAGCCAAAAAATTCAACCGCTTCGGCGATAAATGCAAATATTATTTAAATACCTCAAACGACCTGCACATCTTCAGCGATAACGAATTTAATTTTATTTATTCTCGCATCACCCTCCAGCACATCCGCTCCGACTATTCTAAAAACTACATCCGAGAATTCATCAGAATTCTAAAGTCCGGCGGAGTCCTAATGTTTCAAGTCACGAGCGAACCAGTCATCCAAAAAACAACGGGCCTCAAAGGATTTATTAAAAAAATCGTCCCGCGCTTTTTATTAGGCTTATACCACCGGCTTCGTTATGAACGAGGTCCTCGCATCCCGATGTTTGGCATCCCCCGCCCCGAAGTCGAAGAAATCCTCCGCGGCCACGGTATGACTATCGTAGACATCAAGGTAGACTCAATCGCCGGCTCCGCCTGGACCGGCTACATGTATCTGGCAAAGAAAGGCTAATCGCTTATTGTCAATCGCGTATCGCGAAACCCTTACCTCCCCCACTTTTTTTCTAAAAAGGGGGGATCGTGGTGGGGGATTTTCCCTCCGTCATTGCGAGGAGCGAGTCTCCGAACGACGCGGCAATCTCACATTATTATCATAAAAAAATCGAGCCATCTTACGGCTCGATAAATTAAGAAACCTGCTCAATAAGAAATCTAGTCAGCTCTTTCGGCAGACCCATCACGCTATCCTTTGTTCCGTGTATGATGTGTTTGAAAGGCAAAAGTAATCGATGTTCGGTAAAAGCTCCTGCCGAATTCAGAATATCGGCATCAATCGAGAGTTGAGCGATGACCTCATCCGGCAAAGGATCAAAATGAATACTCACAGCCTCCACGCCAATCGCCGATTTTTTCGTAGCCGTATTAGTCACGAAAACCGCGCTATAAGTTCGGGGGTCTTTCACGGCATAGCTTTTGAGAAACTTCACTGCTTCCTCGCTATCTCGAGGCTTGCCACGGATTTCACTCCCCCACCCCACCACCTGATCAGCCGTAATTAAAATCGCTTCACCGGCAATCCTCGGTAAAAGCGCCGCCGCTTTGGCTCGCGCAATCAATTTCGGAAGCATGTAAGGATCGGGGTGCTCTATCGCCCGCTCATCAATATCCGGATTCATCACATCAAATTTAAGACCCATCTCATCCATCACCTGCCGACGCCACTTCGAGGATGACCCCAAAATAACTCGCATCTCTGCCTCCCTTTCAAAGAACCTCTCACAATATAACAACCTATCCCCCAGAACGCAACCATCAATCTCCAAACACATCCTCCTCCGAAATTTCATAAAAAAGAAGCCATCTCTGGCTTCGATTAATAACTATCGCACACTAGCCACCCTCCGGCGACATTTTCTTCATAAACTCAACTGGCACATCATACGCGGACAGCACCGCCGCTTTCACCGTCGGACACAGCAGCTCCAGCGCCACCCCGCAATGCTGCGCCTTCACAGAATTCTCGCGCGCAAGTTTCAGTAAATACCCATGAAGCCCAAAACAACTATACGATGTTAACCAATCTTGAAGCTCAAATGTGCTAAAATCTACGCAATGATCATTTATAAATTGAATCGACAAATCATCTAAATCCTTCACATCTTCCGCCTGCCTTGGCTTCGCAGGAAAAAATCGCAAGCGCAACCTCTCCAAAAAATTAGGCGCGCGACTTACCCCCCCCATCTTCAACGGGCTCACACTCACCCTCATCGAAAACAAATTAATCCGATCCGACCACCAACACCCACCCTCCCTCATAATCATACTAGCTACCACGATCAATACTCTCCAATCTTTATGAAACCCAAACTGATAGCTATACACCTTATCCTTTCGACTACTGCTTACCACCCCTTCTAGCCAAACATACACCCCACTATTACCCCATTTACACCACGAAGTCGTCATCTTCAATTGCCCGTCAAAATGATCGTCAACAGTCGATCGCAAGCCCAACAAAGACTTAGCGAAAGCGCGACGATTCCGACCAAGCAGATCTTCAAGTTCCGGCTTCTTGCTATTGGAAACAATCACGCCATCGATGATTTGCGAAACCCGCTCGGGAGACAAACCCAATTCCCGACCTACATCATGCAATATTGGCTCCGGGATTAAGCGCGTAGGCGACATCTCCGGCGCCACAGCATCCCGACTCGCGTACATCGCGGTGAGAATATCTTCCAAATAAGACTCCGGGATCTGACGCTTCCCCGAAGACTTCTGTTTACCTTCATCTCCCATCGACCCATCCTCCAAACAATATCTCAAAGCACATCCCCCAAATACCTTAACAATATACCAGTTTATCTAATAATAAACAATACTTTTATTTATCCAAATAATTCTTAACATAATCCCTCACCCCCTCTTCCAATGTATAAAATTTCTCGCCATATCCAACAGAACGAAGTTTCGAAATATCCGCCCGCGTGAAATATTGATATTGCGCGTCGAGGCCCGGCGGCATATCTACATATTTTATGATTGGCTCTTTGCCGAGAGCGGCAAAAACCGCACGCGCCATATCATTAAAACTTCTCGCCTCGCCGGTGCCGAGATTAAAAATACCGCTCTTTTCCGGATTCCGTAAAAAAAATAAAATCACCTTGGCAACATCTTTGACATACACAAAATCGCGCTTTTGCTCACCATGAGCTATGCCCGGCCGATATGACTTAAAAATCTGGGCCTCACCGGTTGCTTTAATCTTATGATACAGATGGTAAACCATCGAAGCCATTTGGCCTTTATGCGCCTCACCCGGGCCATAGACATTAAAAAACTTAAGCCCCACCCATTGCGCCGGCTTTTGAAGCGCATCCTGCGCATATTCATCAAAAAGATATTTTGATTCGGCATAAGGGTTCATCGGCTTCAAATTTCTCTCTCGGTCATCATAACCCTTTTCGCCCCCGCCATAAGTCGCAGCCGATGACGCATAAATGAGGCGGGAATTATTTCTAACGCAATAATCAAAAAGCACGCGACTGTATTCGGTGTTATTTTTTATCAAACCAGCGCGATCTTTATCGGTTGTATCCACCGACGCCCCAATATGGATTATCGCCTCCAATCTTACGAAGTCGGACTTCGTAAGATTGGAAAATTCATCAGCTGTCAATTTTTGGGAATAAATAAGATCGCTTATATTTTTAGCCTTCTCGCCATCAAAACTTCTATCAACTAAAATCAAATCCTTATATCCGGCCGCATTTAAGGCGCGCGCCACATTCGAGCCGATAAACCCCGCCGCCCCAGTTATAACAATTTTATTATTCATTCTCTCCGTCATTGCGAGTGCATCCCTGCCTACCGGTAGGCAGGCGAAGTAATCTTACCAACTGTCATCCTGAGTGCACCCGAAGGATCTTATAAATGATTCTTTAAAACTTCGTCCACCTTCCCCATCACCATCTCCGCACTTATATCCTCCACTTGCCTCCTCGCCTCATTATAATTAAAAACCGCGTTATTCATAATATGCAACTCCGACTTCTCCCTCTTGGCAACCACGATTTTATGCCTCTCGCCGCGCGGCGGTTGTTCACGCTCATCCATCGGCCCCACGATACAAACCGTCGGAACCCCATATGCCTCGGCAATATAAATCGGCCCGGTATCAACACTAATAAACAAATCAAGCTTGGAAATTAAGATCTTTAAATCATCAACGCTTAAATTATCCGCTCTTTCACAGCCCCCCATTCCGTCATTGTCTCCCTTCGGGAGATCCCCCGTAGGGGGACGGTTTCCGCCGAAGCAATCTCTATTTTCCATAACATTTATCATTTCATCCACTTCCTTCTTATCCCCCGCGCCACCAATCACCGCAATCTTGGCATTATATTTTTTGACAATTTCATCCGCCAACTTAGCAAATCTCTCGCTCGGCCACAACTTGATCTTATGCCCCGTCCCCGGCGCTATACCCACCACAATTTCTTTCCTCCCTCCGTCGCCCCCCTCCGTCATTGCGAGGCTTTGCGTGGCAATCTTACCTTGGCGGTTATTTAAAATACTTAAATGCTTCCTCGTATCCTCCGTAAAAATCCCCATCGGCTCCAACAAACGCAGATACTCCCTCGGCGCGTAACTACCCATCCGATGCGGCCGCGTCGCGACGAGCCGACACAAAGTTTTATATACACGCGTCTCATGCGGACAAAAACCGTTTTCAATATAAGGCGCGACGACAAGCGGAGCGCCAGAAAGATAAAGCATGGCCAGAAATTCCGGCGAGGGCCCAGTCAAAATCCCAACATCCAAACGCAATCCGCGGATCTGGCGTAAAATCCCCCAAAAATTATTTTTATCATAAGTAATATACTCCGAGATATCCGGGTTTCCAGCGAGCAATTCTTTATTCATGGCATTGCCCATCACAATCACCCGCGCGTTCGGATATTTGTTCTTAATAGCTCGAAAAACCGGCGTCGTGCAAACCATATCCCCCATCTTCGCCATCTGAATAATGAGCACATTCAACCCGGCGCCTAAAGCGCGGCTTCTGTCATTGCGAGTACTCGAAGCAATCTCTACTAGAAATTTATCCGCCCTCCCCCTAAAAACGGCCCGCGAAAGACAAAGTTTTAATAAAATTATATTTCTTAATTTCTGCATCATATTCTCAGTCTGTCATCCAAGCGTTCTTCGGAGAAGGATCCGTCTCAGACGGAAACGCTGGGATCCATCACATTGATTTTAAAATATAACCCCGTGCCGCATAAGTAAGTTATTATATAGATATGGAAAACACTCCTAAACGCCTCAACTTGGGTTGCGGCCACGACATCCGCGCCGGCTGGGTTAATTTGGATTCAGCCAAAATCGAGGGCGTGGATGTCATCCACGACATTGAGAAACTCCCCTTGCCATTCGCGAATGATGAATTTGACGAAATTCTCTGCAGTGACATCCTAGAACATGTCGAATATATTCCAGTTTTGAAAGACCTCCACCGCATCTTAAAACCGGGCGGCAAACTCACTATCCGTGTCCCGCATTTCACTTCTCGCAACAACTTCTCCGATCCCACGCACAAAAAACTTTTCGGCATCCGTTCAATGGAATTTTTTGTCCAGGACTCCCAGCTCAACCAAGGCAAACACCGCGAATATTATTTTGACTTTCACTTCTCCAAGCTCGCTTCCGTAAAAATTACTTTTGAAAAAAATATCTTTTTTATAAAATATATAAATAATTATATTATTGAACCCCTCGTAAACTCCTCCCAAAACCTACGCCACTTCTACGAAGTCACCGGCTTCTCCCGCCTCTTTCCCGCAGAAAACATTTTATTTGAATTAGTGAAATAAAATTCCGGATATCTCTATCCGGAACTGATTCCTCTAGTATTTCCCCGGGGTCTTCTCCCTTAGGATAATCCGAGGCAACCTCCTACCCCTTTGCTCCTCGATATCGATAACAAGTTTGTTAATAGGAACACGAGGAAAAGTCCTTTTTGCTTCTTCGAGAAGCTTATCCAAGGTCGGAAGGAGACTCGTACGTTTTATGTGGTCCAAAGAAGGATTGACCTTCCACTCAAACACAATGTGCCTCATGGCGTCCTCCAAGCATAGCTCGCCCACCACCCGAAACCGTCGGGACCGCGGTCGCTCACCTCATTTCAAAGAGCATCTACATACTACCAAAACATTGACAACCTTGTCAATACCATCAATTATCATACCCCTCATTCGGGCGAATGAGGGGTATGATAATACCCAACAGAGAATACAATCTTTGAATTGGTGAAATAAAAAAAATCTTCGGTCCATAGGCCGAAGAAAATGTCTGCTGTTTTTGGGTTGCGAGCTTATCCCTGCGACCAATCGCAACTGGTAATACATTGAAACATTCTAGGCTCTTCATTTATGCCCCAAACCAAAAAGGCTTTTTTGATTTTTGGCATCACTTTCTTGACTCGGTCCGATATGGCTTTCAAATCAAGAGACTCCTCTGGGTCGCCGGCATCATACCAATACACCACTACCCCAAAGCCTTCTTTGTAATTCGGATCCGTCGCGTACCAAGGAATCTGCTGAAACTTCAGCCCCTCTACTAGGATATGATCTTTGTAATCTTTTTCATCAGCCAACTTAATGGCTTCTTCAATTTCCTTGGGCAAATCAACGAAACCAGTAAATGGCTTCCCGTTGAACCTAACTCCCAACCAGATAATATAATCGATATTCCTACCCACGCCCGATCCTCCAACGAGTCCTAATATAAGATTACACAGATTACAATATCTTGTCAACCGCCGACATTACCGATTCCACTGTCGTCGTCTCCAGCGCCGCGCGGTGATTTTCACCCGGTCGCTTCAGCACAAAACTAGTCGGTTTGATGTGCGGAGGCGGCAGAACACAAACGTTTTTCGGACCCACGCAGGGTGGCTGCTCGGTCGGGTCCACCGGCCCGATAATATCCACCAAGGGCGTCCCTATGGCCTCCGCGATATAAATTGGCCCCGTATCAACAGCGATATATAAATCTAAGCGTCTGATTAGCGAGGGGAGTTCTTCAAGGGAGAAGTCTGTGGCGGAAAATACAGAGATTGCTTCGTCGGAGACTCCTCGCAATGACGAAACCACCGCGCTAATCCGTTGCTCGTCATTTTTTGAGCCGATAAAAATAATTTGAGTGTTTTTATATTTTTCTAAAATTAGTTTCGTGAGTTCGGTGAAATTATCATCGCCCCATTCTTTTATTTTATTGCCGGCGGCGATGGAGATGCCGATAATTTTTATAGCATTATTGTAAGATTGCCGCGGAGCACCTCGCAATGACGAGCTCTCATTATTCGCATTATTTTGCTGCGCTCCGCCAGCTGGCGGATTCGCGATATTTGCGATTACTTCGGCGGCTTTTCTCTCGCCCGCCTCGCTCACAAAAACCTCCCTTTTGACTGAAGCATTTTCAATGTCAATAAACTTCAACAAATCGAGGTATCTTTGGGGCAAAGGGGTATGGTGGCGATAAAGTAAGGTCTCGGTGTTTAGCCAATCAGTAAAAACTTCGCTGAACGGCCTACTCTCGCGAGTCAATTTAATTCGTCGAGGAATAAACCCTAGGAGCATTGTAGCCGTAGCCATCGGTTGAGGCGTCAAGCTTATCCCCACATCAAACCGTAACATCCCAACATTCTGCAGAATGTTGGAGTATCCTTTTGTTTGGTATTGCACAATCTTGTCAATATGCGGATTATTTTTAATTATACCCGCGACTTTACCGGTGACCATCACTGCTAAAAAACTCTTGGGGTATTTTTCTTTGATGGCGCTGAAAACGGGAGTCGCACAGACCAAGTCACCGATGCGCGTGAGCTGGGGAATTACTAAAATACGAGGTGCATCGCCATAATTTTTTTTTCGTTTTCTTGCCAAAACAAAGAATAATGGCACAAAAAGCGTTGCGAATAAAATGACTAGTTTATTACGAAGGAAATAATAAATTTTTAACATAATAATGTTTAGATTGCTTCGAAGTACCCCACAATGACATCCCCCACCTTAGTCCTCCCCCTTGCACTCAAGGGGGAGGAAAATTGGCATTATTCTGTTGCAACGCATTCGCGTTACTAGCGATTACTCTCTTTCCTCCCCACCGTGAAGAAACTCCAATATCTATCATGTTCTTTAGCAAATTCCACAACCGATACCCCATTTTCTTCCATAAATTTATTAAGAACTTCATGGCTCGGCGACCAAAAATGCTGATAGCCCATCACCTCGCCCGGGCGCCAGAGGACCATATCCTTGTGTGGCACATAAGTAAACAAAATCCCGCCCGATTTCAGTTTCTCAATCCATAACCGCAAAGCTGTTGGCCAATCCCTCAAATGCTCCACACAATGTGAACTAAAAATAAAATCCAAAGAATTGTCAGCAAATCTATCCAGCTTAAAGGCATTCTCCTCTGGCTTATCTTCAACCCCGATCGCGCCGGGGAGCGGCGTCGCTCCACAACCGATATCCAGGCCATAACCCTTACAGTATTCCAAGGCCTTGGCCTGAATATAACTCATCCCGTTTTTCTTAAAAAGATATTCCGAATAAAGCTCCCCCTTATAACTATAAAAAACTTCGCCGTTTTGCATCACTTTTTTAACAAAAAGTTTCCGACGCAAAGTATTATAAGCATAGGCCGCGACAAATCGTGGATTTTTAAAAAAGGTTTTAATTTTCTGAACTAATTTATTGAGCATGAATAATTTCCAATAATTTTTTGACCGATTTATCCCATCCGAATTTTTTACGCTGTTCGTAACCACGCTGAATCAATTCAGCCCGGAATTGTGGGTCGGTTGAAATTTTAACCAACGCCTCGGCCATCTCTTTTATATTATACGGGTCAACGATAATGGCGCCATTACCGCCCACCTCCGGAAGCGAGGTAGTTGAAGAAGTTATGACAGGCAAGCCACAATCCATGGCCTCTGCGACAGGCATGCCGAACCCTTCCGCGATGGAGGGGAAAAACAACACCTCGGCTTTGCGATACATATAAGAAAGCTGGCCGTCGTTCGCGTGGCCAAAAAATATAACTGCATCGTGAATACCCTCTTGCTTCACATACTCGCGGATCTTTTCGTAATACGCCCCCTCGCCATTCCCCGCCACAACCAGCTTGTGAGCGTTGTGCGTGCGCCGGTATTCTCTGAAGGCCTTCACAACATTAAAAACATTCTTGCGTTCTTTGATGATGCCGACAAAAAGAAAAAACTTTTCTGGCACAACTACTGCCTGTTGCGGCTCCGCGCAAATCGGCTTATAACCCAAATACATAATAGAAATCTTTTTCTCCGGAATCTTAAATAACCGCATCACATCTCTCTTTGTGGCCTCCGAAATCGCAACCACATGGCGCGCTCGCCAAAGGGAATAACCGTGATATAAAAACAACAACCAATTTTTGACTTTACTCGCGATATCCTGCGGCGGGAAAAACCAGTAAGCAAAGTCCAAGGCGATCACAACGGAATTCTTTGGGACAAAAAACAACGGCAAGATCGGGGTGTTGAAAATGGACACATCCGCCCTGGACGCTCGCCTAAAACCTCGGTCAAGCCAAAACGCGCCGCCACCCAGAACTTCTAGTCGCCAATTACTCCCCTTAAAATCCGGGAGAACAGTCGGTTTATCTTTCACATAAACAATGTACTCATTTTCCGGATTGCCCTCAATCATCGCCTTCGTAAGTTCTAAAATTGTCCGGCCAAGTCCGGCCGGTTTTTTCTCGCCGTAAGGATGGAGAAGAATGCCAATTTTCATTCTTATTTCTTAAAGAAATTTTTGATCTTCGCATCTTCCGTCTGCACCCAGGAGGCAAGCTCCGCGAGCCCCTGCGGAAAATCAATCCGCGGCTCCCAGCCCAGATCATGTTTGATTCGTGAAATATCCGAAATATAAACTTTCTGATCGCCTGGCCGCCAATCACCCAAGGTATAATTAATTTTTTTCTTAAGCACCACCTCCAAAAGCTGGAGCGCCTGCCGGACGGAAGAAACTCGATATGGTCCGCCGCCGACATTATAGGCCTGGCCGCTAACTTTACCAATATTCTGAATAGCCATTTCATAAAGCCGACACAGATCATCCACATGCAAAACATCCCTCACTTGATGGCCATCGCCATAAACTGTAATCGGCCGGCCCAAACTCGCCGCAATCGTGAACCACGCGACCCACCCCTGGTCTTCTATGCCATATTGATGCGGGCCATAAATACACGATTGGCGAAACACGACAGTTTTCAATCCGTAAATGCGGGCATAATCACGCACATACTGATCCGCCGCGCCTTTGCTACAACCATAAGGCGAATGGAAATCCAATCCAATGTGTTCGGCGACTCCCAGCGGGAGCGAGGGATAACGATAACCAACATCGGTAAGCTCCACATCGATGTGATCAATATTGCCGTAAACTTTATTAGTCGATGAATAAAGCAAAACCGGTCTTTGCTTTGAAAGACGGATTGCTTCGAGTACATGGAGCGTCCCCAGCGCGTTTGTTTTAAAATCATGCTCCGGATTTTGGACAGAAGTCGTAACAGCCACTTGCCCCGCAAGGTGTATTACCGCGTCGTGTGTCTCCATCAATGGTTGAAGCTTGCCCCTATCGTCTAAAATATCGCATTTTACGAACACAACTTTTTTACCCCATTTATCTTGGAGCCATTTTAAATTTTCATCCGCACCCCGACGCGACAAATTATCCAGCACAGTGACCTTGTGTCCGCGCCCCAATAAATAATCAGCTGAATTAACGCCGATAAATCCGGCTCCGCCGGTAATTAATATTTTCTTTTTTAATTTTTTATTTTTCTTAATCATGATTTTCAATAAATCTTAAAATATCCCCAGCTCTTTTACTCCATTCATATTTTTTAGAGAGTTCATATGCGGCTTCGGCCTTCACGACCGCCTCATCAGGATTATTCAATATATAACTCACTTTTTCCACCAAACTTCCCGCGTCATCCGGTTCATAAAAATAAACTTCCCCCTCAGAAACAATACTCTCAATAGCCGGCGTCCGAGCAGCTAAAATCGGTCTTTTCGAAGCCATGTATTCAAATAATTTCATTGGAGAGGTAGAAAAAAATGAATAAGGATTTTCACGAGTTCCCAATAATAGCAAAACATCGGCAGCCGCAAGCCAAAGAGGTATTTCTCCATAAGGTTTCAATCCTTTGAAGATTATGCGAGAAGAAAATTTTTTATCTTCAATGTTTTTTTCAAACTGTTTCTTATCGCCTCCGACTATATAAATTTTTATCTCAGTTTTTAAGTTTTCGATAGTTTTTGGCAATATACTCAATCCCTTCCAATTATAAAGTTGGCCGACATACAAAGCCACTTTCTCGTCTGCTGGAATACCCAACGCCCTACGAGCACTATATTTGTCTAACGATAAGACAAAATCTTTCAAATCAACGCCATTAGGATATACAATTATGTCGTCGTGATTCAAAAAGGGATAGTTTTTAAGGAGAATATCTTGTATGTATCTATTAATAACTATCAAACCCTCAACGCGCCGAAAAAATTTATCGAAAGCAGGTATTTTCTCTTTAGCTTCATGCACTTCACAAAAAATTGGGACGCCAATACTCGGCATCCAAGAAAAAGAAAATTGATCAATATCGGAGGTGTAAATGATAAACCTTTCACCTCTTATTTTTTTCCACCAAAAATAAAAACGATAGATGATCATAAAAGAAAAAGAACCTATATAAAAACCCATTCGCCCCCAATAATTATAAGTAGGCAAAACCGGCAGCCGCGTTATCTTAAGCGGCGTTCGTAAACTATAAAATTCTTTAGCGTTCGTCAGATTGCTACGATTCGGTACAACCACTTCAACTTCCGTGCCAGCTTCAATAAATGCCTCGCACATCTTAGCGAGTTGTATCCCATGGGCTTTTTCTGTCGGAAATCTTGCATTAACCAGATAATATATTTTCCTCAAAGCATTCTTCTGATTGCCGTTGTCATCACCTATGTTTTGCTTACTCCTCCAGATAATCTTCGTATAAATTACATAATTTATCGCGAGGCCGAGGATGATGGAGGTCAGAAAAAATCCACGGATTATCCAATCGTTTCCACCGGATACAAATTCGCCCAGACGCACCATCCCGCCCTGAAGCGCCAAAATAAATATAGCGGAAAAATTAAACATCGCCAATTTTTTAAAAAAATCTCGCGCGGACTTAGCTCGTCGGTCGGTAAAAGTAAAAGAATTATTTAGGGTATAGTTTGAAAGAACCGAAAGCTCACCGGAGATGATAGCGGCGATGGCCGGCCGAAAAACATCAAAAGTAAAAGCCAAAAGCTCGAAAGCTCCAGCATTGACCAAAAACCCACTGAAACCGACCAACCCAAATTTGAAAAATCTCCAACCCCATAGATCCCGTAGACGCAAACGCAAAACAACTTTCAGTGATTCAAAAACATCTCCCAAATCACTTTTAGAACTCCCGTGCTCCCGTTCCAAAAATTTTATCGGCACTTCTTTAATTTTCGCCCCCAATTTATACATCTCATACAAAAGATGAATTTTGTAAGCATAATGCTGCGATAAAATTTTATCTTCAGATAACGGTAGCTTTTCAGCAAAACCCTTAACTCGCGCCAACTTGAAACCAGAAGTATTATCAACAGTCGGAAGTTCCAAAACAAATTTAGCAAAAATACTGCCAAATTTACTCAAAAACTTCCTATAAAACGCCCATTCTGCCGGAATGGAACCACCGGACACATATCGCGAACCAATCACATAGTCATAGCCATTGTCCAGCTCCGCAACCAATCTTTTGATATCTTTCGGATCATGTTGAAAATCGCCGTCAAATTCCATAATGGCATCAGCGCGCAGGTTTTCTATCGCGTGCTTCATGCCCGCGACATAGGCCATCCCGAGTCCCCGCTTTTCTTTTTCCACCAGCAAATCAATATTTTTATATTTCTCCGCTTTCTCGCCCACCAGCACAGCCGTCCCATCCGGACTATTACCATCCACTACCAGTACCCGCATCTCATGACTGGGAATCAGAACAAGCTCCGCCTCCAGCGCCTCCAAAAGCTCACCGATGGTCTCGCGTTCATTATAAGTTGGGATGACGACGACTATTTTCATACTTATCTTATATAACCAACAAATTAAGGCATCCGTCATTCTGAGCTCTGAGCGAAGAATCCTAAAATTCTATACAATATTGTATTAATATTTAAGATCCTTCGGATTGCCTCAGGATGACAGAGCGAGAGATGGCCCTGTATGTCTAAAACCACATCCGCCATCTGATTTTCACAACCTGCCACAAAACCTCCGGATAGGCCCAAAAACCGATTTTTGAGCCCTCTTGATCAGTCCAGACAACTGGCAGTTCTTTAATCTTAAAACTAAATTTTCGCGCCAGAGCCAGCGCCTCCACATCAAATCCCCAGCCCCAAATGGTAACCTTGGTAAATATCGCCTCCGCCACGCGGCGCGTAAAAAGCTTAAAGCCCCTCTGCGTGTCGTATATTCCCCACAATAATAAAAACTGAATAAACCAATTGCCGATCCGGCCGGCGACCATCCGCAAGAAAAACTTCCGCTTATCGTATTGGGCTTCAGGAAGTCCAAGCGATCCGATAACAACATCATATCCTTTTTCGATGTATGGCAAAAACTTTTCCAGTTCTGTGATTGGAGTCGCATTATCCGCATCCATAAAAAGTCGTAGATCGCCTTGCGCCACTATCATCCCCTCACGCACCACATGACCCTTGCCGTGATTTTCCTTGTTATCTATTACGCGCAAATTTTTAATCTTATCTCCAAAACCACGCGCGACCGCAACCGTCGTGTCCTGCGAACCATCGGAAACCACAACCACTTCGCTCTCCCATGATTTCCCGCGCAAATACTCCGCGACCGATTCCAAGGTGCGGCCGATTCTTTTTTCTTCATTGTAAGCGGGGATTATGACGGATAGATACATAAAGATGTCGTCATTGCGAGGCGTGAGCCGAAGCAATCTCTCTGCGTTCACCTTAGTCGCAGTCATTGCGAGTACACGAAGCAATCTCTATGCCTTCTCGTGGCAATCCTACAATACTATGTCATCCTGAGTCAGCAGACGAAGAATCTTATAAATAAGATTCTTCGGGTATACCTCAGAATGACATGTTTTGTGAGATTGCTTCGGGTTACCTCGCAATGACGATAATTTTTAATTTTTCCTCGCGTATATAACCATATTCCCGCTCAACCCCGATGCCCATTTCAAATTACCGAGAGGCGTTTTGGCGAAGATGGCTTCCATTATTTTATAAACCATCGGATGCTTTTTCATCCAAGCGATGGCATTGATGGGACGGATAATTCTTTTGTGATGCTCCACTTTCACAATTTTGAAACCGGCAAGCTCCAACATCGCGCCCAATGTGCGGGGCGTAAAATAGTAAAAATGCATCCGAGCAAAATTTAGCCAGTACTTGCCGAACAATTTTGACTGAATACTCGCGATATTCGGCGTGCAAGCCACAAAATATCCCCCCGATTTTATAACACGGTAAGCGTCTTTGATAAAATCCGAGGGGCTGGCCAAATGCTCCACCACATCAAACATCGTCAAAACATCAAAAGTATTTTCGGGGTAACCGCAATCTTTCAATTCTTTACCGCAGACATTGGGATAGTTTTTCATAGCTTCACCACGCTGATAATCAGAAAGCTCCACCCCATGCGCCTCCCACCCACGGCTCTTTACGACATCCAAAAATAAGCCGTAACTACAACCGACATCAATTAACTTCCGGCCATTCGCGGGGCCCGTAACACGCTCCAGATGCTCAGTATCACGCTCGCAAGTAGAAACCCTATCCGCCTTGGAAGCCACATAGAATACATCTTCGGAAACATTTTGATAAATCCGCGCCACATCATTGTCTCGTGGGGTCTGGTAAACCAACCCGCATTTTTTGCATTTCACGATATTGCCCTTGGATTGATCGGCGGCCGCATATTTAAAACTCTCGGATTTATTACCGGCAAAAGACGCGTCCGTAAAAGTCGCCTCATACATCACTTCATAATTTTCGGAAGTCCGACTTCCGAAAATTTGGCAGAGATCGCATTGTGGCCACTCCAAATACTGATTAAATTTGGCTAATTCTTCTTTTTTATCTGATTTCATAAATAATAGCTGCATTATTTTCAAAAACTTTTTCTAAATTATCAAGCCTTTTGAGAGGATCCTTGCCCCACCGACTATCCTTCTTATCATAATACAAATAATCCAATCGGTATTTATGGCTATCATCAGCCCGCAAATAAAACATGTATTCCACCGCGCGGTCGCTAAGTTCATCCGGATGAATAGCCCGATCATAATCGCGAAAAACTGCGTCAAAACTTTTATCGCCGTATTGCTCAACTGTAAGATAATAAAGGCCGTTCTCTTTTAAGATTAAATTTTTAAATTCCTCCGGCGTAATACCAAAAATTTTTGCCAATATCCGAAGGCGTTCCCATAGCTCATCATTCGAGGCGAGAGTTGAAAGGCCAAAAGGCAAAAATACCTTGTTGTGAGAAAAGAGTTGGATCACCGGACTGGTTTCAAAAGACAGCGTGCCGATCACGGAATCCTCTAAAGTATTATTTTTCAACCATTCGTAACTTTCATATTTTTCCGGCTGGATGTAAAAAGCACCGGCATATTTTGCCGAGTATAAATATTGGCCATAAATATTCGCAGTTAAAAACCAAAATACTAACAATCCAAAAATGATTTTTTTATTAAAATACTTCTCAATATAACTGGCATAAAAATAATACGCTATCAAAAATATCGCGAGCGAAACTGGCAAAAATTGTGTCCGATACCAATGATCTGGTTGGGCGTTAAAGCCGGTGATAACTTGGATATTGACGGCCACAACAAACGCCACCAGATAAGCCGCAATAAATACCCATGCCCTACGGTTTATACCACGCAAGGCATGCCATAAAAGAGGTATTAAAATAACGATGCGCAAATAATGTTTCCAAACCGTTTCCCAACGGAAAAACCTTCCAACCTCCCCGCCAAGACGCGCGATTACATCCGGCGCTGTCTTTGACAGCTCGAGCCAATTCATCCAGTAGAAAACGGAGGTCGCGATACCAATGACAAAGATCATCCCGACTCTTCGAGTCACATAGAAATGCCCCTGAATAGCAAAAATTATAGCCATCAGAACTAAAATCGTTACTCCCATAGCCCAGTCATACGGATATGTATAGAAAAGTAAACCAAATGAAATGCCAGCAAACACAATACTAGCTTTGCCGCCTCGCATCATGACGCGCATCAGCAAATAGCCGAAAAGCGCCATAAAAATAAAGGTAATTTTTGGCTCATCGAATTCAGAAAAGTGAAGCACTGTTGGGCGACTAAAAGGCGCGACTGCCGGCCACATCTCATTCAACATAAAAAGTTTTGGCGCAAAGACAAAAATCAAAGCGAAAACCGCTGAGGGGAATGGCGAAGAAATTATCTCAAACATCAGTAAATAAATCAGCAAAAATATGGCCGCGGGAAAAATAAAATCCGAGGCGATGAGTCCAGCTTTAACGGAACCGAAAATTTTCATCACATAACCCAAGATAAATCGATTAAGTGGCCCGGCTACTCCTTCAAATTCACTTCCCCAAAAAACCGCAGCGGCTTTCGGCGCGTAAAAAAGCGATTCATCGTAATATTCATTTGGCGTTATCGGTTGATATATTCCACCGCTTTTATCCGGAAAAAAATTGGGAATAAAAAAATGATGACTCGCATAAATCGCGCCAACGGCTACAGCCAAAATTAAGGCCAACTGGTGTTTTTTCATAATTTATAGATCGCTGTCGTTGGGCCAAATTCTTTTAATTTAAATAACTCCCACGACCAGCTCCAAAATTGGCCACTAGTAAGCGACAACGATTCATCAGGCGAACCGAAATAAGCCTCAAAAGAAGCTTCACGCGTCGCCTCATAGAATCTGACCGCCCTATCGGCCGGCAAATCGCCCGGCGTGATCAATAAATATTTATAGCCTTCTTTCTTGATATATTCACCGATGCCGGCATAAAAAGCCTCGTTTCCAACCGCGTCGAGATTTAACGCGTGAAAACTTTTATATCCGCGAGAATTTTCAATAAACAAAACTTCGGCTTGCTCGGTTTTTCTAATGGACGCAGGATCGATTTTTTCCTGTTCGGCTAGAGCTTCCTGCGTAGTCGAAAGCCGGACTCGCTTGCTCGCAGTTATAACCCTTTCTCCGGCGGACACATTTTCCTCCAGCCATTCCCGCGCGAGGTTCTTCGCGTCTCCGCGAATAGCAAGATAATCCAATCGCAAAACTACCACCAAAGGAACAAGCAAAACTAGAATGGTCGTCATTGCGAGGCTTTGCGTGGCAATCTTACCGTACTTAGCGCGAAGCGCATATTTAAATATCTGCGCGGCACCGTAGCCAGCCAAGATAGCAAAAATCGGAAACAGTCCGAGCGCAAACCGATGCGCGTAATAAAATCCAAAATAAAACGCTTCAATATAACCGAATATAAAAATGACGGCCAGAATAAAAAATCTTTTGCGCTTAAAAGCCGCGAATATTAAACCGAATAAAGCGAAGAGTATTAGAACCGGCTCCGCCATCACAACCGGCTTCAGGAACTCCAACGGCGCGCTCAAAACTCCAGCTAAAGTCTTTCCCGCATTCGCTGAAACATCCACTCGAAAACCCAAACCGGCCGGATAAAGCGCGATCGGCAAAACTATTAAAACAATAAAAAGTGAAGCGATTGCGTAAGTAAATTTATCGCGAAGCAGATTTTTAAGACCTCTGTTTTCGAATAAGAAATAATACAAAAGTATGAGCGGCGCGGTAATAGCAGACATTATGTTAAATCCGACACCGATCCCACCGACTAAAACCGCTAGTGAATATCTTTTCTTGAAAAGCCAGTTCGGATGCGAAAGAATGACCAAAACCGCCGAGATCACGAACGGTAGCCAGACCCAATGCCTCGCACTCATAGACAACGCCGTATGCAATAAGCTGGCCGCTAAAAACAAAGCCGAGAAAATCCCAACTACGGAAAAGCCGTCATTGCGACCTATCCCGACCGTAGCGTCGGGAGGCCCCAGCGAAGCAATCTTACCACCGTTCGTCATTGCGAGGTAATCCGAAGCAATCTCGCCTTGATGGTTCCTAAAAATATTCCTCGCCGCCAAATAAACAAAATATACTGTCGCGACTCCAGCCAAAACACTCAAAAATCGCGCAATCAAAAAAAACGGCGACAAATCCGACATCAAATAATCCGGTAACTGCGCCCAAGAAAAAGCGCCGCTCAATACTCCATATAGTCCGGCCACAAGCGCGTAAATGACAAAAAACGGCAGATATAAATAAGACGCATAGGGCAAATAAAAAAGTATCGGCTTGAATTCTTCCGCGTGAAACACCGGGAGAACCGTCCGAAGTTGCATCATCTTTAGCGCGGCCAAAACAAACGGCGGCTCATCGTCATGAAGTTGTAGCGGCAAACCGTAGCCAATCCCCGCGACCCGTGTCAAAAACGCAAACAAGAGTATGGAAAATAAAATTATTTTTTCTTTAGACATAAACGAGATCGTCATTACGAGGTAACTGAAATTTCATTAGCCGCAGTCATTGCGAATACCCGAAGCAATCTCTGTGCCATCCGAAGCAATCTTACATAAATATTTATAAAAACAACAAAGTAAGATTGCCGCGTCGTCTGCTGACTCCTCGCAATGACGCGGCTACTCGGTCCTATGAACAGATACCGCCAAAAAATCAAAGCAAATACGGAATTTCATTATTAATCGTTCCATATTTCGCCTTATCCTCCATAACTAGCCCTACCATTTCTACGACGCGTTCCGGAGAAATACTGCGGAGTGAGGCGTTGGAATCACTCGGCGGATTTTTGTGGTTATATGCGGTGATGCTCGGGCTCGCGTGAAAAAATTCAAAAAGGCATACCGACTTTCCCAAGGGCCCATACATAAACGGGGTTTCCGGCCCATAAAGCGCGACATTTTTTAATCCGGTCATAGCGGCAAAGTGCGGATTACCGCTGTCGTTCGTTATGAGTATATCGGAGGCAGTAAAAAGTTCCAGCAGTTCCGGGAGTGTCGCCGTCTGCCCGCAAAAATTTACACATCGGGGATTTCCAACCGTTTGTTCAATGTATCGTGCTACTTCATCATGAGAGGCGATCCCCACCATGACAACGGCATGCTCGGGATAGAGCTTCAAAATTTGCCGCACAACTTCCACATACTGCTCTTTTGGATAATCGCGCATGGGTAACATTTCGCCCACCGTCGGCGCCAGTAATATGAGAGGCCTCAAATGATCCAAACGGGCCACCACACGTTTTAATACCTGTTCTCTAAGGACCGGATCGGAATCGTAAACTGGTATAACAATTTCGTTATTTGGAATCGGGCCCTCCCAATTGTAGTGCCCGGACGAAGGGAGAAGCGCGGTCTTGGTAAGCGCGAGGAGATTTTTGGCAATGTGCATATTTTGATTAAAACTACACTTCGCATCAAGAAAATTACCGCGATAGAGTCCGCCCATCGTATAACCGTAAAATCCGGCTCGACGTCGCGCCCGTATACAAAACGAGAGAATCGCTGAAATTCTTGTAAAAAGCTCGAAGTCTATTATGAGATCGAGGTCATTCTTGGAGAGCGCGCGAATATGCTTAAACATAGAAATGACAAGGGTGCCGACGCTTCGATTGTCGAGCGCGCACACATCTCCCGGCGAAACCGTATCCAGCAAGGTCCACGAGGCCTTCGTGCTTTCGGTGCAGAGGACAAAAATACGCGCGTCCGGAATCCGCTGTTTGATATGGCGCAAAGAAGAATATCCCATAATCGACGCCCCCATTTCAACGAGCTCAATTACAAGTACATTTTTAATCGCCCGATTGCTTTTCCTGCGGAAAAAATAGCTAAGGAGGGTAAAAACAAAAAGGATAATCGATCCAATATAGCGATCTACAAACCTAATACTTGATGAATACCGCATGATTCAATAGTATAACATTTACTCAATAATCTTCAACTCATATACCCCAATCGGCGGGCCAAATTGTCTTAATTTCAAAAATCCCCAAATATTTCCGAAATAGCTTCCAGTCAAGGAATGGGTGTCATCGGATTCGCCAAAGCGCGCGAGCTCGCGACCGCTCTCCGCCAATTTTTTCCACCGCGCAAAAAGCTCCTCATCTTTCTGAAAATCTTCCAAACTCAAAACAAAATAACGATATTTGTTGTCCCTTATATAACTCTCCAAATTATTATAAAACCTCTCATCCGTGACGGTAAAAAGATTCAAAGCGTGAAATGGTCTGTAAAACGAACTACCACCCAAAGCCGCCTCCGATGTATCGGCGCGGCGCAAAGAATCGGCTTGGATATTTTTTTGTTCTTCGACCGCTAGGCGCGTGGACGAGAGGCGCATGAGCCGCGCCGCGACGACTATTCTTTCTCCCGCCGGCAAATTTTCCTCCACCCATTCGCGTGCCACCGCGCGGGAGTCACCCATATAAGCCAGATAGGTAAGTTTCGCCGAAACCAAAACCGGCATAACAAAAATCGAAAATATAAATATCATCGCTAGTCCGCCGGCTGGCGGAGTGGCAATCTTACCATACTTAACGCGAAGCGTATTAGTAAATAGAAGTATTTCCGAAAAACCAAGGCCCCCGAGCAATGCCATGAACGGGATCAACGGCAATACAAACCTATGTTCATATCTAAAAATCCAATAAAACGCGCCGGAATAAATTATCCAGAAAATTACAAAAAGCAAGGCAAGACGCCAATTTTTCTTAAAAAGAATGGCGAGCCCCAAGATAGCCAATATCAAAAGTACCGGCTCCGAAACCAATACCGGCTTCAAGAACACAAAGGGCGATACTACCAAACCAGCAATAGATTTGCCTTCGCGAGCGGTCACATCCACGCCGTAGCCATAGCTCCCGGGATAAAGCCAGCCGGGAATCAAAGCAAGTAATATAAATATCCCGGCGATGCCATATAAAAATTTCTCTCTTACCAATTCAGTCAATGATTTTCGGTCATAAAACAAAGCGCACAATACCATCAACAACGGTAAAAATCCGGCAATAGAGCTCACCCCCATCCCAAACCCAGCCAAAACTCCGGTCGCGATATACCGTTTTTTAAAAGACCAATCCGGTCTTGTTAAAAAATAAAGTCCCAAAAGTATAATAAACGACACCGGCAACCAATGCCGTCCCGTCATCGATAACGCCATGTGTATCAGGCTGGTCGCGAGCAAAAACGCCGCTACGAGCGCCGACCACACAACCCCCTCGTCATTGCGAGGCTTCTGCGAAGCAATCTCTATCTCGTCATTGCGAGGCTTCTGCGAAGCAATCTCTATCTCGTCATTGCGAGGCTTCTGCGAAGCAATCTCTATGAAAGTATTCTTCGTTATCCTATACACCAACCAAACCGATATCGTGCCCAGTAAAATATTTATAAAGCGCGCAATAATGAAAAACCCCGACAAATCCGCGCCCAAGTAATCGGTAAACTGCGTCCCGGAATAAAATAAATATTTTACTCCGATAAAGCTCGCAAAAAACGGCAAATATAAATAAGAAGTATATGGGGGGTAATAAAGCACCGATTTAAACTCTTCGTAGTGCGCCGCCGGCAATACAGTCTCTAGCTGGATCATTTTCAAAGCCGCTAAAGGAAAAGCCGCCTCGTCATCATGGAGCCACAGAGGTAGGCCGTAAAATAAGCCCGAAATGCGAATAGCAAAAGCTAAAATTAAAATCGCGAATAAAATATATTTTTCCTTAATCATTGATTATCTTTTTAAAAACCTCAACTGCATATTTAATATCATATTTTTTTACGAACTCCAGCAGTTCGGAGGACAAAATTTCCAGGGCAGACCGATCTTTAGTCAGTAATTCTTTGATTTTCACAGCAAAATCTTTGACATTGCCGGGAGAAACCACATACGACCTCATCGAAACCGGCACAATTTCCGCGACCGATCCGACATCGCTCGCGACAAACGGCACACCGGCGGCCATAGCCTCCAGTAAAACATGCGGAAAACCCTCTTCGTTTGAGGGCATCACAAGTACATCGGCGATAGCATAATATTTGACCGTTTCACCCTGCGGCACCCAGCCCAAAAATCTGATTTTGTTTTCAAGCTCATAGGTTTTTACACGCGACTCGATCTTCGCTCTTTCCGGCCCATCGCCCGCGACAATTAAAACAATATTTTCTTCTCTTAGTTCTCTTAAAATTTCCGGTAAATAACTTGCTCCCTTTCTCTCCGACAACCTATGCACAAAAAGCAGCACTTTCTGAATTTCTCCAACATTTAGTTCTTGTTTTTTTGTTCTTGTGCTTTCGTGCTTTTGTGCTTTTGTGAGGTTTATCCAATTCGGCATCACTTTAATTTTAGCCATCGGAATTCCATAATGCGAGCTATATTGCATAGCCAGCTTTTCCGTGCCGGTCACAAGGTATGTGATAAGTTTGTAGACTTTTTTCTCCCACATCTCACGCAAAAAATTGCGTTTGTATTTCCACGGCTCGCCACAGTTCCAATAAAACACCCGCCCGCCAAAAAGCCTGACGATCACAGAGGTAACGAGCGCGCCATCAAAAGCATAATGAACATAAAAATCCTTGTATCGGACCATTCGGGCGAATGATGCCAGTAAAAACAATTCTAAAAATCGAAGGGGAACGAAACTAAAAAACAATTTTCTGACCTTCTTGTAACCCCAATCCGGGGGTGGCAAAACTCCCTTCTCCACGATTAAATAAACATCAAATTGTTTTGATATTTCTTTTATAAAGTCCCCAAGATACGCGAAATGAGTCGCGTCGTCTTCCTTATATTCCGGCAAAATATAACAAAGCTTTTTCATATCATATGGTCGTCATTGCGAGCCCCGCGCTTTAGCGGGGCGCGGCAATCTTACACTATTATTTTAGAAATTGATTCCTTATATTCCCGTAGATAAGCTTCCTTATTGGGTAAGGATTTCACTGCTTCTAAATTATTCTTGGAAAACTCCTCTCGCAATGCCTTATCTTCAATGACTTTGGAAACACGCTCCGCAAGTCCGCGTTTGTCCCCCACATCAATAACATAACCGTTTTGACCGTCTTTAACCAAATCACCGGCCACACCCACATCCGTCATTATAACCGGTAAACCCGCCGCCATGGCCTCCACAATCGTCCGGCCATAACCCTCATAATTTGAAGTCAATAAAAATAAATCCGCGGTTTTGCAATAAGACGCCAAATCCTCGGTCCACGGCTCCATTTCAATGCTCTCTTCTAATTTTTTATATTTTATATTTGATTTTTGATTTTCCGTCTCCGGTCCCTCGCCCACTATCACAAGCCCCGCCTTTGGATGACGCTTAGCCACCTCGCTCATCGCCTCAATAGCAAAACCGATATTCTTTTCGGATGACAAACGCGAAGCCATCAAAATAATAGAATCAAACTGCGGATATTTTTTATGTAAGTCGGTTTTAACAGGCGCGCCTTTTATTTTTTCCATGTCCACAAAAATGGGCAAAACCACAATCCCGTCATTGCGAGGAGGAGTCCTCGAACGACCTGCCTGCCGGCAGGCAGGCGCGGCAATCTCTAAAGAAACCTCTCGAGATTGCTTCGTAAAACCTCGCAATGACGATTCCAAAGATTTTTTTATCCTCTCGCTCACCACCCTCACCCCATCCGCTTTCGGCAATAACCATTTTGCCAACAAAACTCTAATTTTATTTTTCAACGACTCATGCCAAAAATACGGGCTCAAAAAATCCGTATGAATTTGAAGCTGAAGCGGCACTCCGAATTTCTTTTTCAATAAATATCCCACCAAACCCAACTCAAACGCATCCTGCGAAGTTATCACCCAATCTTTACGACCACCATCCCCCTCCGTCATTGCGAGGCCGAGTCCGCGAGGCCGTGGCAATCTTACATTATCATCACTTAAAATCTTCTTTCCAATCTTATACGCCCCCCACAGAGCCCGTAATTTATTTCCGGAATTAGTGGAATAAATAAAAGGCTTCCCCTCCTCTATTTTCCTCCCCCTGTAATCAGGGGGAGGATTAAGGTGGGGGTTCCCTGAATTAGCGACCACAATATACAGTCCCTCAAAAAGACCCGCATATTCCCTCATCCTCAAATTCGCCTCACTCCCCTCCTCAAGTATTTTATTATCCGTTGATAGCATTAAAACTTTCATAATTATAAAACTCCTCCAGACCCCAAATCTTCACCCCGCACTAAAAATTAGTGTGGGGTTCACAAAAACAAAACCCCCGTGCACAGCATTGCTACGCGCGGGGTAAAGGACAAGGGGCAAATCCGCCAACTAGCGAACCAAGCGCCAGCGCTAGGAATCTTTGCCCCAAGGACTAAATTAACTCACAAGCACCGCGGGCTTGACCCGGGATCCAAAAAGTCAGAATCAAAAAACTGGATGCTACATCAAGTTCAGTATGACAATAGCTTCCCATATTGCTCCATAATCCATGAAAAAAAATCCGCATCCCATAAAGACCTTCGTCTTCCCAAGGCGCGGATTAACAGATACTAGTTTAACTTGATCAGCTTATAGTAGTTTACCTTCCTCTGATCAAGCATTTGAAACAACGCCGGCCACACGACTTGCGGCGCGTTCGCCTGAACCCAGATGGCGAACTCTCGCCGAGCAGCGGGGTCTTTGCTCCGCGGCGCCTCGGCGAACTTCGCCTCAACCACCCCCCTTAACTCCGCTGCTTTAAGTATGAGGGGCGCCCCGACCGCTTCGATTTCGGGGCGAATTTCCTCGGGCACTCGGGTAAGGAAAGCGTCCCACCCTCCCTTCTCGAGGAGCTCGAGCGCGGTCTTGTGGTTCGTGCTCCAATAAAGACGATGAGCCACGAGGTAGTCATCGCTCTTCATCTTCACACGGAGACCATCTTCAAAACGGAGGACATACCCCTCCATGTTCATCGGCAAGGCCTTGGCGCTCGCCATCGCTTCTTTTGGAGTCGTAAAGTTGTAGGTCTTGGGCAAGCGGCAACCGAGTAGGTTGGCCCACGCCGTTACTTCATCCCAAGCCACTTCTTCACCAGTCACTCGGTTCATAATAGCGAGGAGTACTAGGCCACTATATCCGTACTTAACAACGCTCGGATTATCGCGATAAACGATTTCAAAAAGTAAAGTGTATGCGTCAGGGACTTGATCAATGCCCCGCAAAGCGCGCAGCATCATTTCACCATAGTAAGCTTGTTCTGAAGTGAACGATCCGCGGGTTGCGAGGCGGGGGCACCCCTCACGATCCCGATAGTGGATCCCGAGACTGCCATCAATCTTCTCAAAAACTCGGAAGGGGAGCTTGGGAAGATTCGCCGGCTTTGTCTCATTCACTTCTCCGAAATTGAAGAACTTGGCGAATGGAAGCGCTATGACCAACCAGGTCACGGCATCAACGATCAGCCCGCGGCACGCCATCGTTACTTCGTCCCATCTTTTGCCATACTGGCATTCGTCTCCATAATTTAAAATGGCATAACCATCACCATTGTCTTGGACTTTCACGAGTCCATCATACTGCGGGAAAAGTTTCCTATCCCGCAAGAGTTCCACGGCCTTCAACATAATGACTCCTCCTTCTGATTTGTCTCCACTTTGCTGGCGCGATGATCCACGAACCGGCTCTATCCGAGTACCAGAAAAATTCGACCTCCACAGGCATCCCATATTAGCTTGGCCTGCTATCCATTGAGCGAAATTGCCCAATCCATAGCCTGACAATGTACTGACAAAAGTATAACGAACTACAACACCTTTGTCAAGTTATCCAGCATCGCCTCAACCGAATACTGCTCGGCCGACTCCGCCCCATTTCTGCCCAATCTAGCCCCCAATTCTCTGTCTTTATACAGCTTCAAAATCGCCGCTTTAATGGCTTCCCTATCGTTATAACCAACCAGTAATCCATTTTCGCCGTCTTTTATAATTTCCGGGTTCCCGCCGACATTTGTAGTAACAACCGGCACACCCATTGCCATCGCCTCAATAATCTGATGCGAAAAACCTTCGTAGGCGGTATTGAGGATAAAGATGTCGGCGGATTTTATTTGACTAGCCAAATCTTCCTTGGACAACGAACCCTTAAAAATGATGTTCCCATTAACTTCTAACTTAGAACTTAAAACTTTTAACTTCTGCTCATCCGGTCCGGAGCCAATAATCACCAGTTTTATTTCCGGGATTTCTTGGCGAAGCTCCGCGACCGCTTCAATTAAAACCTCAAAGCCCTTCCAAGGGACAAGACGACCAGCGGAGATGATGGTGTAACCCTTCGACTCCGCTTCGCTCCGCTCAGGGAATAAGATGTTAGTTCCTGAGTTTATCGAAGGACTACCTTGATGGATGTCAGTACCGTTATAAATAACGCCAACTTTCTCTGGAGGCACTCCCCAACCCACGACAATCTTTTTTAAATATTCTGATGGCGCGATAACAGTCACAGCATTTTTCACGACCAATTTTTGGCAAATGCGTAAAAACTGAACTCGCCAGCCGTATTTTTTTGTTTGGAATTCGTCAATCAAATCCTTGACGCCGAATCTCTGCATCCCTTGCTCCCAAGCATAATCGCCTGTCACGCGGACGATAAACTTTTTTCGCAAAAACCAAGAGGCGATAGCAGCGATTGTCGCCGCGCCGAAAGACGAGTCAGCCGCAAGAATTACATCGCTTTTGCGGCCAAGCCGGAGTAATTTGAAAAAATAGATCAGGTGGCGCAGGCCTTTGGGCCATTTTAGGGAAACAAAAAATATATCCCCCACCTGCGAATCCCCCACCTTAATCCTCCCCCTTCTGCTGAAGAGGGAGGAAAAAAATCCATAGGTCAAAACAGAAACCTCAAAACCGCCCGTGGTGAGCGGAGTCGAACCACGCTTCGGAAGTTCACGCTTCAAAAGCGCGCTATAAGTCGCGGATCCCCCGATGGCAGGAGGATAAATGCCAGTAACTATTAATAACCGCATAAATTTGTAAAAATTTTACCCATCCTCATCGCTATAAAATCCCAAGAATACTGCTTCTTAATCAGCGAGCGGCCATTCTTGGCCATAACGCCAGCCAAGGTCTTATTTTTCATAATAATCATTATCTTAGCCGCGAGGTCTGCCGGATGATTCGGCTCGGCAAAAATACCATTGGCTTTTGTCATGCCCACGATATGCGGATCACGCAAAAAGTCGGGAATACCTCCGACGGGCGTGCCAATGATAGGCAGTCCCGCCGCCATGGCCTCCAAGAATGAGTTGCCCAAACCCTCCGACCTCGAAGACCGCACAAACAAGTCGGCATAAACAAGTTCACGCGGAATATCCTCTGGAGGCAAAGCTCCGACAAAATCAACCTCCTCGCCCAGCTTCAGAGATCGGGCCAGCGACTTTAGTCGGCTAGATTCAGGTCCATCGCCAATGATAACAACCAAAAAATTGCTCACTTTTTGATTCTTCATCGCCGCCGCCGCGTAGATCAAAGTATCAATGCCATTTTTAGGCACCAGCCGCGAAGTAGTAATGATTACAAACGGCCCCTTATTTTTTAATTTGGCTTTTTTATTTTTCAAAGCCGTCTCAATCGCCTCGACCGCGACTCCGTTTGGCACCACCTCTATGGGCGCGCGCGCGCCATGCCGTTTCGCGAAATCTTTTAAATAATTACTGATGACCTGAACAAAATCAGCTTTTTGAAAAACTTTTCTCCAAAAAGGATAAAAAATCCCGACCCTACCCAAAATATGGCTCTCGGAATCGCCTTCCTGCAAAGTCAAAAGCAAAGGCACTCGCGGATGCCGCATTTTAAAAAACAAAGCCGCGATACCAGCGTATGAAGCCATCACTGCCCAGATAAAATCGAATTTTTCTTTTTTATATAGCGCCTCCGCCGCCCACCAAGCGCGAAAAACAAACATTATCTTCTCCCAAGTCCGGCCATAATAACTGCCACCAACCTTGCCCACACCGACTCTCACCACCGAAACATTGCCCATTTGTTCAATCGACGCCCAACGCCGGTCAAAGCGGTTCGTAAAACAAGTGAAACTTATGTGAGGCAAACGCGCCGAAATTTCTTTAACAGCAATCTCCGCACCGCCAAAAAATGGCTCATAAGCTAAAGAAAAAATCGCAGCTTTGAGGGGACTGCTGGACACCAGCCTAACTTTTTTCTTCTCTTCCCGTGATAATTTTTTTACCTTTTTCACCATAACATCATTCTAACATTACAGCGAAAAGATAAGTCACCAGGCCAAATATTGCCTAATTATTCAGTAAAAACTTATAAATTCGGAACATTTCTATACCTCGCCGGTTTACGATAAATTCCACCGGCTCTAATCCCTTTTTAACAAGCTCTGTCTCAAAAATGTCCCCGGCCTTATCGCCGCTCTTAAACGGATTGATGAGCGTGGCTGGAGCGCTCTGGACGAAATAGACGGTAAAACCCTTGAAAGCACCAGGGCCTTCGGCCGCCAAAACTTTCCTATAATTCTCGACATAAAGCGTCGGAATGCTCTCGTAAAAAAACTTTTTTGTAAAAACCCACAACACCGTCGTGATATCGACATTACCGTTATAAACTATAAGAGAAAGATGCGGGGGTAATTTCGATCTTTTCTTAGCCGATGCCTGAACGACATCGTTAAGATGGGTATTTTCAGTCTGCGGTATGACTCCGGAAACTCGCCCCTCAAATTCCTGCTCGAAATACCGACCCAGCCTCTCAAGGCCAAAGTCATGAGCATTTATAAAATTAGTCCGCGTCGCATACCAAAGCTCGCTTAAAATCAGAAGTCCAGCCAAAGTCCTAAACAGCCAAACCGGGCGGAAATAAAAAATAGAAGGATAAATTATCATGGCCGCAAGAACAAAAAATGCCGGCGCGTAAAGTCCCAAAAATCTATGCGCCGATCCTATAAAGACTACAATAATCGTAAAAAATACGGCGTATAGAAAAATTAACAAAAATCCGCGCCCCATTTGCTCGTCTAATCTCCGCCGGAACATCTGATAAATCGCCGCCAAAAGTCCGAGAGCCATCATGCCCAGACCCGCCGGACCATAAAAAACTACAAGATTTTGAGGAAGAAGATAAAAAGGATTTTGTGATTTGCCGATTTGAGCTGTCCACTCGGAGGTTTTTTGACCCAAAAGATACGAGAACTGAAGATCGAGGTGTCCTCGTTCCCGATAAAGATAAAAATTATACATTATAACCGGCGAAAAAATTATAACCGCTAGAACAATCGCAAGATAAAAGCGGTAATCCCTAAAAATCCGCCGCTGAACAATCGTCGCGTAAATCAAATAAACTGGCAACAAAAAGACTCCGATGTATTTTGTGAGGGCCACCAATCCCAGACTCAAACCAAAAACCCAGAATCGTCTCGGATTGTCTAAAAATAAAATAAAGGAATATAACGAAAACAATACCAGACCGACCAACACCGGCTCGATCAAGGCGGAGCGGAAAAGCGAGACCATTCCGGAATTAAAGGCCAGCAGAAAAGCGGCGGTAAGCGCGAAATATTCCGACGCGAAACGACGAACTAATTTATAAAAAATAAAAACGGAAAAAATACCGAAAAGCATTGCCGGCATCCGCGCAACAAAAACTGACATTCCAAAAAAAGAAAAAAGTATGTGCTGAATCAGAAAAAAAAGAGGTGGATGATCGTGAAAAGAAAGCTTTGTCCAATCCGGTAAACGCAGATTGTTATACCACTCGACGGGCGTAGTCTGAAAACTAGTACTCAAATAATCCAAATAACCGATCGAACGGAAAGAATATCCGACTTCATCTCCCAAAATATCTTGGCTCCAAGCATTCCAAGACCAAAAGATAGCCGCGGCTATAATAATAACCCAAATTAAATTACGCCGTAAAAATTGCATAAATAACTTATCTCGAGAGCCGGTCAATCTCATCTGAAACTGCCGCATTTCCCGGATTCACCGTCAAAGCATCCTTAAAATACTTCAAAGCCATAGCCTTGTCGCCAACATCGCGATAATACTCACCCAAAACAACTAACAGATTAAAATTGCCTGGATTTTTAGAAATTCCGCGCAATAAAATATCATCAACTTGAGCCTGTTTATTTAAAATGGTCGAATCCTTATACAGCGTCGCAAGCGCAAGATAAGCCTGAATATTTTGAGCATTCAGTTCCAACGATTTCAAAAAATACTGCTCACCTTGTTTTTGATCTCCGAGCGTAAAGGCATAAAGATCTCCAAGATTATGAGGCGGCACGAAAGCCTGAGGCCGGATAACCATCAAAAATTTCCAGGCATCGGCGGCGCCATCGTAATCACCGATCAACTTGCGATATCCGCCCAACTCCAGCCACGGCGCATCGTAATCGTAGTTACTTTCTATGATTTGTACCGCGGTCGCGATCTTCTCCTTGGCCAACCGAATAGTCGCTTCCAACAAGACCTTATTAATGACAACAGCTTTATGCGCGATCCTCAAAGCTTGATCTTTCAGAGGATCACTCTCCGCAACCGGCGCTTCAAGGTCCGGATTTTCCACTACCGGATTAATAATCGGCTGAACTTCACTAAAAAATTTTTTCTTCAGATATTCCTGTCCATACCAGCCCCCGCCCCCCAAAACCAAAATAATTAAAACAAAAATAAGTAACTTTTTCATAGTTACTATCTTAACTCAAAACTAGGCAAGAATCAATAGTAGACGCACCCAGCCCGCCAAAATACTAAAGCCTGGATACGGTAATCTTTGGCCCCTCAATGGGAAAAACATTGTTCTTGGTTATGACCGCAACCCTCGTCAAATCGTTAGCATCAAAAGCATCTATATCCGCGGCGGATAAAATATCCAATTTGATAGTCGGCACCAGAGTCGTATTTGGCGTCAAGAGACTGGCTTCTACGGCATAAGTCTTGCCGGACACCACCAAGCCATTGTCAATTTTTGTCGCGTCAGTCGTCATCTTAAACTCAATAATGCCGTCCGAAATACCGCCGATGACAGCCAAACTGCTTTCAGCTAAAACAGAGATCTTAGCCACTTCGCGTTTTGTACCGGACTCGATAAGCCTCAACACTGAAAAATTCATGTCATTTAAAGTTCCGGAGTTTTTGAACTTAATCCGAGTTATCACTATCTTCTCCGCCGAATCATCCACCCGAAGATCCAGCTCGGCGAGCGCGACATTAGTATAACGAGACAAGGATATGGAAGGATAAATCTGAACAATCCTCAAACTGCTCGCTAGTGGCGGCAAAACAACCGGAACCGCCGGGACCGGCGGAATTTTAGCCACTTCTTCTTTGGCTCGAGCCTCCGCCAACTGAACCTGAAGAGCCTGAATCTGAACCATCAACGCGTCAATGGTTTTTTGTATATTTGTTTTATCGAGAACCGGGACCGTCAAGACATTAGCTACTAACCGGCTTTTCGGACCAAAATACCCTTCAGTCGGGGCAATACTCTTATCTCTCTGAAATTTTATAACCGCCTCGCGAGTTAACGAGAAAAAATTACCAGTGACAGGTCCGCTATAATATCCCTTGTCAGTCAAAAATTCCTGAAGACGGGAAACATCACTGTCGCCTCGGAGGCCAAAATATAAATCGCGCTCAAACTGAAAAGGCGCGGCGAAAGTAATTCCATTCCAAGAAACTACCGCTAAAATAAATATAAAAATCGAACTAAATTTAAACATTATCTTAATAATAACATTTTTTACTTCCTAACCTATAAAACGAACTTATACACTGCAAACATCGGCAAGTTTTTGTGTCCATAAATAACTTTTACAGGCGAGAGTCCTAGCTCGCTTCTCAAAAACGACTCAAAATCTAAACCATCATTGGTTCCGAAATACGGATTGAGAATAGTATTTTCACTGGCTCTTATAAAATACAAGTCATATCCTCTGACCTCCGCAAGTCCCCTGTCTCGGAGCAAGCTCTTAAAAAGACGCACACTTTGCGCAGTTACGCCATGATAAAAAGTGCGGCGAGTAAAAAGCCACAATCTTTGAGATAAGCTTATGTTCTCATCATAAATCAATATAATAGTCTTATTGCTTGGCGAAAGCCGGGTCAAGTATTTTTTTATCACCGCATTAAGATGTCGGTTGGGCGACTCGGGCGGATAGCGAGAAGCCAAAGAACCAGTCTGCTCTTCAAGATATTTATCCAGCCGCAGGATGCCAAAGTCCGGAAAAGTGACAAATATACCGTTTACCGCAAAAGCGGCCTCGTAAATCAAAAAAACCGCGATAGAAACTCTAAACCACCACTCACCTCCCCATTTATTCCAAAGATAAGCAACTAAAATAACTATTACGGGAACAAAAGCAGCTAAATACAAGGCCACAAATCTCTGCGCCGATCCGGTAGCAAGAAGCGTCAAAGTCACAAATACGATCATCAAGACAAAGAGAAAAGCTATTTGCACCTTATCAGCCTTAAAGCGCGTCGCGGCATACACTAAACCGCAGAGCGCCAATATCAAAAACAAAACCGAATACATATCAACCATGATCTGACCGATCAACGAAAAAGGATATTGACCCTTGCCCACTTGGGCTGTCCATTCCGGCGTATCCTGTCCGAAAAGATACGAGAGCTGAAGGTCAAAATGGCCGGTGGCGCTATACAAACCAAAGTTGTAAATTATAACCGGAGAGAAAATCAACATCGCCAAACCCACCGCGGCATACAAATAACCGGATTTGAATATATCTCGGCGAAAAATCAGAGCGTATAGCAAAAAAACCGGCACTAGGAAGGCACCCGTATATTTAGTGAGAGCAACAAGTCCCATCGACAGCCCCAGCCAAAACCAGCGCTTTTTATCTTCTAAAAACAAAATAAAAGCATAAATCGCGGCCAAAATAAACAGGATCAGCATTGACTCCATCATCAGAGATCGGGACATCAAAATATGCAGATTATTTACCGCGAGAAGCGCGGCGGCCAAAATACCGGCGTATTCATTTTTAGTGATTCGCCTCAAAATCAAATAAATCAGAATAACCGATAATATGCCGGCTATAGCGGAGGGCAGACGCAAAGCAAAAAGATTGTCACCAAAAATTGCCGAGAAAATATGAACCGTCAAAAAATAAAGCGGCGGGTGATCATGAAAAGAAAGCTTGGTCCAGTTCGGCAAGGCGCCGTCTCGGAACCACTGCACCGGCGTCGTCTGGCTTTCATTGGATAAAAAATCAAGGTAACCAATGGCGCGAAAAGCATAGGCACCCTCATCATGAAAAGTCTCGGCCGATCCTAGGCCCCAAAGACGAAAAGCGGCGGCCACAAAAATTATCACCCACAAAAGATATTTGGGCCTCAAAAGCCAAGTATGTTTAGCCAAAAATGACATTACACACAATTTAACAATTGAATGAATTTATAGCAACTAGACGCTCATCAAAATTTAAAGCACAAAACAAAAGCCCCCTCTTCGGGGGCTTTTGCCATAACTATTGTTGTCTCAAGCAACAATGTTACTTACTGAGCGTTTCAGGCGACATATTCGCGCTTGGCAATCCGATCAGACCATAACCATTGGTAAAGTCTAGATCAGAGACCGCGCTAGAAGATGTCGTTGACAACGGAGACCAGATGAAGTCATCGTTTGCATCTGTATCAACACCGGTATCAGCCGTGCCGGAACCGGCAAGAGGAGAACCGGAGCGACCCATGTCACCGACAACAGCCAAACCAACCTGCTGGCGAGTCGGGAAAGCCGCGTCACCTTCCATCTGGACCTGGATATTCTCCGAGGTACCTGACGGAGGCAATACGCCTACCGACGCCGAAAACCTAAACCAGCGGGTAGCACCTGACGAGACTATTAAGGTCGTGGTAGCGCCGTTGCAACTAGTGCGATCTACATAGATCTCGGCGAGACCAGCACCATTGCCAAATGCAACAGAAGCCGGGGCCATCAGTTCAGAGGTGTTACCACCACCAACCTGCGCCGTGGAAAGTCCCTTACCGCTCCAGCAATTGCCGGAGTTTACGAGACCACCTGGGTTAGCCGAACTGCTATAAAGCGCATCAGGAGTGCTGAAGCCGCTGTCAGTGAAGACGAATAGCGAGAACTTCGTAGTCGTCGCGTTCGCACCGCCACCTTTTACAGTAGAGGAAGAAACGCTGAAGCTAAACTTGTAAAGCGCGACATCACCGTTATTGGCGGTAACTTTGAACTTATACAAGGTCTTGTCATCACCGGCAACGAGCGTGCGCTCGCTGGAGGACAAATCGATCTTCGAAAGGGTCGGATACGCTTTCATGATGCGAACACCATTGGAAGCAGTATCAGCGCCAGTCGGACTGATCGTCGAACCAGAAGAAACACCGACGCCGTAGTTACCAGTAAGACCATTGTTATTACCATCGTAATCAACAATAAGCAGATCACTGGAACGGGTCATCGGACCGGAAGCCGAGATACCCGCGATAGTACCTTTGACAGTCAAGATCTTAGCGCCATCTCTCGGAACCACGAAATCGGCAGCCAATAACAAGCTGGAAGTAGCGACATCCTGTGAAGAATCATCGACTATACCAGTGAAAGTAGCTTCACCAATTTTCTTGGAACCATCGTAGAGTTCGACCATCTGACCAACGAGGTTGATCGGAGTGTTCGAAGCCGGGCCGGATAATTCAAGCGCAATCTGACGGATAGATACATTTTCGTTAACAGCCGTGTACTTGATTTTCGCAAGCTCAACAACCTGACCAGGGGAAGCTAACGCGTATGCCGGGGATGAAGAATCCAAAGCAACGGAAAGCGTACCGCCTGCGGCCGCGGTCATTGACTGACCGGCGCCGTCATTTTCAGTAACAGTCGCATCCTGGCCGGAAACTACGCCGGTAGCCGATGGGGAAGAAGCTCCGTCATAACCCCAAGTGTATTTACCGGTCGCGCCCGCGCGCAGGGTGCATTTCAAGGAATACTGCTTAGAGTAGCCCTTTACGAGAACGATACCGGAACCATCGAAAGTAAAGACTGTCGAGGAAGCGGCCGCGCTCGGATTTACGAGGTTGGTGCCAGTATTGAGCTGGGTCGAACCATCGTATAAGCCACAGTTCGTAAGATCAGTAGCGGTTCCACCACCGAGGTTATACTCGAGCGGAATAGAGTTCATTCTCAAGTCTTCACCTGAGGCCGCGGCATCCAAGATGTAGCGGGCGAACTCATACTGTGAACCTGCAATAAGCGTCTGTGCAATCGGAACAGTGGAAACGCTGATGGTAAGAGCGGCGCCCTTGACCGTCATAATGTTTCCAGAAACAGCCGAAGTCGGCGATGGCGTAATAGTCACGCCAGTCGTAACGCCGGAAACGGTGCTCCAATCGCTTGAAGGAGTAGACGAGGCGCGAATAGTGTCATTGTTGGCAAAATTCGTGGCCAATTTAGCCTTCAAGATAAGGTTGGTAAGACCAACCGGGAAAGTGATGCTGTTCGAGAAAGTGATAGTACCAGATAGTCCGGCGCCAGCAGCGTCAATCGGACCAGCCACCACAGTGCCATCTTCTTTTACGAGCTTCACATTGTCGATATCAGTACCAGCCGGATCTGTACCGGTATTATCAACCAAGAACCAGTTGAATACGATCTGACCAACGGAAACCGACTCGCCCTTGACATCAACTTGGAATCCGCCAATTGACTGATCAGCCAAATTGATAGCAATGTTTTGAGCCGGAGCGATCAGATTGTTCGCGGTCACATTTAAGGTACCGGAAGAAACCGTGACCTGAGCGGCATCATACCATGGATCTTCCACGGAGCTGAAAGCCGCGGTGTCATCGGTCGGATCGGTTGTGCCAGTCTGCGGAGCTCTCAAACCATATCCGTAGAGCTCGCCAACCAAGCTAATATCCGATCTTTTCGCAATATCAAAGTCAACAGTGCGGCCAGAACCGCCCATAACATCACCCACGATAGTGGCTTCTTTGGAAAATCCTTTGTCCATAAGAATACCCTTACCAGGGAAGATAGCGGTGTAGTATTTGCCATCCGCACTAATGGATGTCTCATAAGATACGCCGTCAACTTTAACTTTGACATTTTTCAAGTCAGATGAACCCGCGGAACCGGTCTGATTCCAACGAATAGATCTCAAATAAACTTTTTCTTCAGATCCGGCCGTAACCTTCACGGAAGAAAATACATAGGCAAGAGTGCCGACCTCTTTTGATTGGCTGGACGCCGGATCGAGCGGACCTCGAGCCACCGTCACAGTGCCGATCGAGAGAGATTCGTTGATGGTATGTTCAGCACCTTCAAAACCAGTGGCCGGAACCAAGCTGACCGCGATGGAAGCTGACGCGCCAACAACTTTAATTTTGGCGGTCTGACCTCCAAGAGCTCCAGCGACCGCACGATTGGCGGCGACATACAATTCGACAACAGAGTTGGCCGGAATCTTCATAGCTTCGCCGACATCAGCTCTGTGATCAGAATTCAAAGTCTTGGTGTTTCCAACTTTGACGCCGTCGCTGTTCAAAAGAACAAGGCTGGCAAAAGCGGCATCAGCGGCAAGACCGGTTCTCTCCGCGGTGATTGAGTTCAGTGTAATTTCAGAAGCAGTACCGTTCTCAACGAGAACCTTAGTGAATGGAAGGTTGGTCGCGTTAAACGGAGCAAGGGTATTAGCCGGTTGAACTGGAGCAGCCTTGATAACTAAGGCACCCGATACCGCCGGGGCCGGAACTACTGGGGCTGGACCGCCTCCTACCGGAGCTGGAGCGGCAACACACATCGAAGAAACCTTCGCGCGCGTCATCGGACCAAAATAGCCAACAGCTGGGCTAATAGCATTGCGTGATTGGAATTTAGCAAGCGCAGCTTTAGTTAACGCTCCAAAGTATCCGGTCGCGGACACTTGAAGGTCGCCTTGAGCGGCTAAGAACTGCTGGAGGGCCGTCACATCGTCACCTTTACTGCCCACAGTGAGGTTGCGGGTATAAGAGTAACATGCGCCAGCGCCACCGACAGCCGGAGCAGCGGGAGCGCCCGCTAACTGGGACTGCAATGTGGCAATCTGCGCCAAGAGCGCGTTAATCTGCGATTGCAAATCAGAAGTCAATTGTGCATTCGCGGCTAACGGCGCGAGGCCAGAAAGCGATACCACAGTCGCGGTTGTTACCACAACTGAGGCAATCTTTTTCATTAATTTTTTTCCCATAAAATGTAGATTGAAAAACAAAAACTTACAAATTTATCTTTATAATGACTACCGTTTTTCTGGAAAATTATCCCCGCCATCCTTCGCTCCGTTTTCTGGAAAACGAAATCGACCAAGATGAATAAAGATAATTTATTAAGACAAGCTAGAAAATCAGCTTTCCCGCCTCTCTTAATAACAGAAAAACCTCACACATGGTGAGGTCTACAAAATATCTGACAACAAACGACAAATAGCTTATTGCTGACAACACATCAATGAATTATTTCATTAACATGCCTTTCACGACAAGCGATTTTACGATTAGCCAATGCATCCTCGCCTCACACGAGAATACAAGGTATTACATCAATATATCAAAGTCCTCAATTAATGTCCACTACCCAAATTTCGGGCGGTTTACACCACCTCATATATAGATAACGAAAGCCAAATCATTTTATTACATACAATGAAGCAACTCCTCCATTTCCCAGCCGCTCAATAGAACCCTGCCCCAAAAGTCGTTGCAAGTCATTGCGAAGCGTCCGCTCAGACACATCCGGAAAAGAAGCTACTAAATCCTTCATCCTACATCCGACCATCTGACCGCTCGAATCTCTAGTACTCAACGAACGAATCTTCTCTAGCATTGCCGATTGCCGAATAGCTGTGCCAATGCCTATCATACCACTCCCAGCTTCGGTTTTATGTCTATCAACACCAAATTTGCTAGCAAAATCATAATCGGCAATTATCGCGCCTATTGCCGATTGCCGATTCGGCAAAGCATTCGGAATCGGCAATCCTATTGCCGATTCGATGTCATTGCCGATTGCCGATTCCGAATCGGCAATCCTATCAACTATATCCGGCAAAGTTGCCGATTTCATTGCCGATTGCCGATTCCAACCTGATTGCCGATTCGAACGCTTATCAGAGCCTGACAAATCTTCAAATATCTTAGAAATATCCAACGAGCCCCTTTCGTCTCTCATGGATTGTCCAATCTCTCCAAGCTTAGACAACTCCGCCCCGAGAATCTTGGCGTTAACCGTTTCTATCTCATAAATTGTGGCGCCAAATTCTATCATAGTCCGCAGAACACCCGATACTTTCTCAATTTCAGCAAAATCCGACTTCGCCGAGGCATCTAGTAAATCAACCGCCAAAACTTCCAGCCGATCGCGCAAATAACGGCGCCGGACATAAGCCGCCACCCTAATAGTTGCAAAAGATATTTTCTTAGCTTTTTCTGCTAGAGAATTTGACATCTAAAAAATGCTTGATGATTCATTACCTGCCCGCATCCAATCTCTGTATACTACAATCCCCACTTAGAAGTCAAAAAGATAGCGCAGGCTAAAACCGCTAAAATCGCCAAACGCGATACCAATATTTTTTTACCAAGGGAGCCATTATAAAAATGCAGAGCTAATTCGCCAAAAAACAAACCACCCAAAGCCACGATATTTACCGCGTTAAAAAATCCAATCGGCAAAAATTGAACGACAAAAAGTCCTTCGACAAAAATCAAAGAAAAAACTCCGGCAGAAAGCAGAGCCGCTGGTCTAGCCGCTCTACTCTCGATCTCAATAAGTTCGCTAAATATTAAAAATACTAAGATGGCCGGAACAATCACGGCGACGACCGAAACAAAACCTGCGGCCTCCGCTAAAAAATAAGTAAAAGTAATTTGATAAAAAAGCGCGGCAAACAAGAAAAAATGCCAAAACTGCCTCCGCACCAAGACATATTCCTTAAGGCCGAAAGTTACATAAAAAATTAAAATTGATGCTAGGGGATAGATTCCGCCCCAAAAAGCCGCGGCTCCGGAAAACAAATCTCCGACGCCGATCGAAATATACAACTCGCGCGCAAAAATGCTTAAAATTATAAAAACCAAAAAAGACCGCAAAAGACGGGTGGCATTAAAAAGCGGCCTTAGATACAAAAACGCGCCGAAGGCAAGAAACAAGATGACTGACAAACCCCCCCCGCTCCTGCCTCGCCAAAAAAGAAAAGAAGCCGCGCCCAAAAGAAGCGACTTAAGCAGTAATCGTAAGCGCTGACTCTTCCCAAGCAATTTTAACTTTTCCACCATTTTTGATTTGTCCACGAACAAGCTTATCAGCCAGCTTATCAAGTATCATCTTTTGTATCAAGCGCCTAATAGGCCGGGCGCCGTATTCGCTGTCATAGCCATTTTCGACAATATAGCCGGCCACACTCGGATCAAAAGACGCCGCTATCCCCTTTCCAGTCAACCGTTTTTTCACGAGATCCAGCTGGATATCGACAATCTTCGCGATATCTTCGCGCTTTAAAGCGTTAAAAATAATAATCTCGTCTATGCGATTTAAAAACTCCGGCTTAAAGCTTTCTTTGAGAGACGCCCTCACTTTTTCTTTAAAAATCTCCTCATTGCGTGAAAACGAATCCAACTGGCTCGAGGCAAAACCGATATTAGCCATTTCTTTTAAATAGTGGCTACCCGCATTTGAAGTCATTATGATTATCGAATTTCTAAAGTTAACAGTCTTCCCCTTGCCATCGGTAAGGCGGCCATTGTCAAGCACCTGCAACAAAAGATTAAAAACCTCGGGGTGGGCTTTTTCGATCTCATCAAAAAGTATCAAACTATAAGGCCGATGGCGCACGATCTCTGTGAGCTGTCCGCCCTCTTCATGTCCCACATATCCCGGTGGCGAACCGATCATCCTCGCCGTCGCGTGCTTCTCCATATATTCCGACATATCGATTCTAACCAGCGCCTTTTCATCATTAAACATAAACTCCGCCAGAGCCTTGGCGAGTTCGGTCTTACCGACTCCGGTCGGCCCCAAAAACATAAAAGACCCCAGAGGTTTATTCTCATCCGCGAGACCGGTTCGTGCACGCCGAAGCGCGTTTGCGATCGCGCCGATACCCTCTTCTTGCCCGACTACACGCGCCCGCAAAACATCTTCGATACGCGACAATTTCTCCATCTCCGATTCAAGCATCCGAGAAACCGGTATCCCCGTCCAGCGCGAAACCACCGCCGCAATATCCTCCTCATCCACGGATTCTTTAATAAAAACACCCGTCTTTTTTGCCGACGGACCAGAATATCTCTTCTCAAAAGCTTTAAACTCTTTCTCCGCGGCCGGCAACTCGCCATAAACAATCTGCGCCACGCGCTCCAAATTACCGCCTCGTTCGGCGAGCTCGGACTCGCGCTTTAGATCATCGATCCTCCGGCGCAATTTATGCAAATCCTCAAAAGCAATCTTCTCCGCGTGCCATTTGCCGGAAAGTTCATCGTGAACCTCTCGAAGTCTTCTAAGCTTGGCCTCAATCGCTTTGAGACGAGCCTTGTTTTTCACAATTCCTTCTTTCTGCAAAGCCGATTTCTCGATCTCAAGTCCGGTGATCTCGCGCCGTCGCTTATCAATCTCACGCGGCAAACTCTCGGTCTCGAGTCTCCTCGCCGCCGCCGCCTCGTCAATCAAATCCACGGCTTTATCGGGCAAAAAACGATCGGTAATATAACGGGCGCCCAAAGAAACCGCCGCCACTATCGCCGCGTCGCTGATACGCAGTCCGTGATGAATCTCATACTTTTCTTTAATACCGCGCAAAATATTGATGGCGTCTTCCTGCGAAGGCTCCTCGACGACTATTGGCTGAAAGCGGCGCTCCAAGGCCGGATCTTTCTCTATATATCTCTGATATTCACGAGTTGTCGTCGCTCCGATAGCGTGTAGTTCGCCCCGCGCCAGAGACGGTTTTAAAAGATTGGAAGCATCTATCGCCCCCTCCGCCGCGCCCGCGCCTACTATCATATGTATCTCATCAATAAACAATATGAGCCGACCAGCACTATTTTTTATTTCATTTATAAAAGCTTTGAGACGGTCTTCAAACTCCCCGCGAAATTTGGTGCCGGCTATGAGCGAGCCGAGATCCAGCGCTATAACTTCTTTGTCCTTCAAACTCTCGGGCACATCTCCGGAAACAATTCTCTGGGCCAAGCCTTCCACGACCGCGGTCTTTCCGACCCCCGGTTCGCCGATCAAAACCGGATTGTTTTTCGTGCGCCGGGAAAGCACCTGAATCAAACGGCGCAACTCTTCTTCGCGACCAATAACCGGATCCAGCTTGCCCGCGCGCGCCTTTTCAGTCACATTCACGGCATATTTCTCAAGCACTTGAAACTTGGATTCTGGCATCTCATCCGTGATACGCGCCGAACCACGCAAACCCGCCAGCGCCTTCATCGCCACCTCACGCTTAAAACCCATTTTCTCGAGCAACGCCTTCGCCGCCGATGGCGCGTCGCCGACCGATAAAAGCAAATGTTCGCACGAAACAAATTCATCTTTAAGCTGGGAAGCAATCTTTGCCGCCCGATCCAAAAGTTGCATCAACTCGCTCGAAAGATACATTTGAGACACACTACCTCCGCCAAAAACTTTAGGCATACTCTGGATCTCGGCCTCAATCGCCTGATGAAGCGTATCCAAATTTACTCCGCATTTCTGAAGCAAGGGATGAACCAGCGACTGGGTATCGCCGATCAGAGACGACAACAAGTGAATAGCCTTGAATTCGCCGTGATTTTTCGCCGCCGCCAAATCCTGAGCATTCTGCAAAGCTTCCTGGGCTTTTATAGTAAAACGATGAAAATTCTTCATAAGAGTAATCTCTCCGCCAGCCGGCGGATAGCGCTAATTTACTGCAACGAAATAATGCGAATAAATCAAAGGCTCGTCATTGCGAGGAGGAGTCCCCGACGACGCGGCCCTGCCTGCCGGCAGGCAGGAATCTTACCTTAATTTAATTATAAATTATTCGTAATATAAATTCATCCTATCAAACAGATTGGCACTCTGTCAATGAGAGTGCCAAATGGATAGGCTGTCATTGCGAGGTGACTGCGCTTACCTTAGTCGCAGTCATTGCGAGGTAATCCGAAGCAATCTCTATGTCTTCCCGCGACAATCTTACATTGAGGTTCTAAAAAAGTCCCGCTCCGGAAAAATCCGTGCGGGATGCGTGTTACTTTTTCTCTGCCTCAGTTTCCATAATTGTCTTTCTAAGTGCTTTGTATCGGGCACATGCCTTCTGAAAGTTGAACCATTCATCCTCATCGCAATTACGAACATTAATATTATGCGTCCCGTGAATCGCCGCGAAAACTAATGGCTCCATATAAATCATGAAAATCGACCCGTGTAGTCGGGGGCCATCAATCATACGAATCACATTTGATTTTTGTGAAGAAAAGGCAATTAGCGTGCCGTCATAAACAGCCATCTCCTCCATTCTTAGAGGTCTATTTTGAGCGGCGAACTCACTTGCTTCTTTGTCTGCCTTAATCTGCGATTCCGAAATTGTTTTTTCCAACAGACACATCGAAGCTCCTGCTACAAAAAGTACAAGAATGATCAAGCCGATACTCTGCGACTTTTTCATAATCCACCTACCAATTATCGTAATGTCAATCGGATCAAGCCACCACAACCTTTTGATAGGATGATTTGTGAACAAGCGCCTGTACTTTACTTCTGCATCCATCACTAGACCCCCCTTTTTTAAAAGAACTCTCGCTTTCCGTAGCAAATCACTACAGCTAAGCCTTGATACATCTTACCAAAATTTTTATAGTTTTGTCAATCTCCGCTTTCGTCGTCCCCCGACCCAAACTGAAACGCAAACTCGAGAGGGCCCGCTCGCGCAAGTAGCCGAGCGCCACTATCACCTTAGACGGCTCCGTCGTATGCGCCGAACAGGCCGAACCGGACGACGCCGCGACCCCATTTATGTCCAAAGCAATAAGCAACTCCTGCGCCTTGCTACCAGGAAAATAAACATTCAAATTATTCGGCAACCGATTTTCACACGATCCGTTTAACGCCATATCAAGGTATCGCTTCGACAAGCCATGCCTACCGGCAGGCAGGCTCAGCGAATAACGATCTTTATTCCCTGAGCGCGGCCGCTCCAAACGGCCAAGTCGAAGGGCTGACTTTTGTAGCTGCGCCCAAAAATAATCCCGCAATTTCGTAACCCGCTTCGCCTCTTTCGCGCGCATCTTCTCCGCCATCTCTACCGCTTCGGCAAAACCGACTATATACGGCACATTTTCCGTCCCCGCTCTCATCCCCCATTCCTGCTTTCCTCCAGTAATAATGGGACCGATTGCTTTCTTGTTTTCTTGTTTTCTTGTTTTTTTCACATAAAGCATCCCAATCCCCTTCGGCCCATAAATCTTGTGCGCCGAAAGCGTCATCAAATCAACTCCGAGTTCTTCCGGTTTACACGACAAATATTGAAAAGCCTGCACGGCGTCGGTGTGGAATAACGGCAGGTCGCTGGTCGCTGGTCGCTGGTCGCTGGTCTCATTCTTAGCGATTTGCGATTCGCTATTTGCGATTGGTGCCTTGTTAATACGAAAATTTCGGACTATATTCGCGATTTTGGAAATTGGCTGAATCACACCCACCTCGTTATTCGCATACATCACCGAGACCATTATAGTCCGCCTATCGAGTGCGGCTCGAAATTTTTCCAAATCCAAAATCCCCTCTTTCGAAACCGAAATCACCACCACCTCCGCCCCTTCCTTCTCCAAATCTCGCGCCGTCTCCATTATCGACTCATGCTCAATCGCCGAAATAATAATCTTCGGCTTTTCTTCTACTTTTCTGTCCCATATTCCATATTCAGCATTCCACATTCTAATCGCGCCCCTAAGCGCAAAATTATTCGCCTCCGAAGCCGTCGCGGTAAAAATTATTTCTTCAGGATCGCATCCGAGTATACGAGCAATTTTTAGACGCGCGTTAAAAACAGCCGCCCCAGCTTCTTGGCCGTAGCGATGCAGCGATCCGGGATTGCCAAATTTTTCCGTCCAATAAGGCGCCATCGCCGCCACTACCCGCTCATCCACCGGCGTCGACGCCGCATAATCTAAATAAATTCGTTTCATAAAAAATCTCTGTCATTTCCCCTCTGTCATTCCTGCCTGCCGGCAGGCAGGCCTGCGAAGGCAGGAGTCCATAACCATAAATTTATAATCATATTCTTATCATATTATATAATATAAATATCCCAAAAAGAAAAGCGACCCGACAGGCATTAGCCGTCGGGTCGCGCGAATTAGTATCCCAATCCCGAACTCTGGGCGACCCGCCGAGAATTCGCTTCCATCAGATCCTGGACTGGATTTATACCATTCAGATGAGCGTGGTAATAGATGATTGCCCCCACCAGGTTTTCGATCGATAGAGCCAAGCTCTCATCAGATGGCTCTTCGAAACCGCACCCGCGAAGAAGCTCCCTCTTGATCCCCGTGAGTCGCCCCTCCTCCGTTCCGGCGCGATGAGCGCATTCAGCCATCTCGTGAAACGCCCGGAGATCGAACTCCGAGGTCGAAAATCGAACGCGCCTCTCAAACTCCTCTTCCTCAAGCACGATCTCGATGAGAGAATCGCAGTGAGGCTGAAATTTCTGCCACACTCGGATCTTCCAGCCACGCGCGAGATAGAGCGCCAAATAGCAAAGCGCTTCCCGCGTTTCGATGACGAAACCCACCCCCACGACCACCATCTCATGCGACCCACTCCTCCGATACATCATGTCTTCACGAATCATAACGGCCTCCGTTTCAAAAAAGCCTCAAACTCCGTCAAATCAACATATATATTATAGCATAGATACTATCAAAATGTCAAATAAGTTAAAAATAATGCATGTATCAGTCGTCATTGCGCTTTGCCCGCCATAGCCTTGCGACGGCGGGAGGCTTTGCTGGTCACCCCTTCGGGGGATCTCTCATGCCTACGGCAGATCTCCCGTAGGGATGACCGTAGGGAGGCAATCTTACCTTATGCTAAAAATTATAAATGTTCTTAATAAATTATTATGAGATTGCCACGGGACACCTCGCAATGAACGATGTAGCGGAAATACAAAACGGCCGCCGATAATTATCGGAGGCCGTTGATTAAATTGTTCCTATTTTACTAGGTTTGAGCGCCATCATCGTATCCGAGCCGCCAGACCAGTTCCGCGAACCTCGTCTCCGGCTGAACAGCCCTCGCTTCGACAAATTCCCCAAGCACTCCGATAAAGCCATACAGCCCCAGACAACTACCCGCCGCCGCTTCGACGACCGTGATACCGGCCGCCTCGGCGAGCAAAACCCTCAGAGCCTTCTCGTCATCTACGAGCGCCGCCGCTTTCATTAGATTAAATTCCGTCCGGTCAAGAGTTTCACAAACCGTCAGCCATTGTTCGGCCACGGTCAAGCCTCGACTAAATTTCAATCTCAGGAGATCGCTCTCCTCGACCAACGCCAGCACAAAACCAATTTTTCTCGCAAGAAAACTATGTCCGATAGCCGTAAAAATATCGCACTCTTCCCGTCTCACGAATGTCAAGTTTAGTTCAGCCGTTTTTTTAGCATATTCGGTAATCGCGATCATCCCCGCTCCTCCAAAACTCCGGACATCATCTCATCCAATCTCGCTGTCGCGGTGATCGCCTGCGACAACTCGAGGCCTGTTTCGTGGCACAAGCCCAAAGCCTTCATAAACGCGTCGAGTCCCAGATGAAACCCGAGCGAAAAATCGTCTTTTCTGACTCCGCATTCGCGCATCAGCCCAGTCCGAACAGCAATCTTTTTCGCCTCTTCACTGTCGGCCAAGCGATGTGTCTGAGCCAATCCTTGTAGCAAGCCGATGTCTCGGAGCGGCACGAAAAAGCGTGCTCTTGATTTCCCATCCGGCGACTCGCGCGTGACATCCAGCATCCCGACGACTCCGAAATCCGCGACCGCGACCAAACCATAAGCGGAGACTAGACATCTCCCAAGACCGCACAGACATTCAAAAATGTTTGGAAACACTATCACCCGCTCCAGCTCCTCCTCGTGATCATCATCCCCGGCTTCCCGGCTTCGGAAAAGGAATTCCACCTTAAACATCGCGAACCTCCTGCATCCTAAAGAACCTTTTATAGTATAACAAGTTTTATTGACTTTGACAACTACTCCGCGAAGGTTTAGAATTAAGGCATTATTATGGATTACATCTTCAACAGTTCGCTAGGTCTAAGATTCAGCCCGGAACAACTGGTTCGGGAAATAATCGACTTTATGCACTCCGAGCCCGGTCGCGAATACAAACTCACTCTCGGCACCGACTCGCAAAAAATCGGCGGTACTACCGCTGATTTCGTGACCGCCATCGTCGTCCACCGCGTCGGATCCGGTGGGCGATATTTCTGGCGGCGCATCGAACTCGATAACTTTCACACGCTCCGCGATCGCATCATTCGCGAAGTCCTCATCTCTCTCGAGATCGCCCAAAATTTTTTAAAACAATTAGAAGATGCTAAAATAAAAAGCGCGACCTTGCCAAAATACGATTTTGAAATCCATGTGGATGTCGGCGAAAACGGCGCGACCAAAGTTATGATTCAGGAGCTTGTCGGCATGATTCGCGCCCACAACTTCGAAGCCAAAACCAAGCCCAACAGCTACGCGGCCTCAAACATCGCCGACCGCCACACCTAGACACCGCTAATATACAAATCAAGCCCGAATATAAAAATAAATTCATTATATTGATTCGTATATCTGCGCTATATTCGTATATTCGTGGAGTCTACTAAAATTATGGACAAACTAGTCATAGACATAGAAACCAAAAATACTTTTGCCGATGTCGGCGGCCAAGGGAATGTTGGCGCGCTCGAGACATCTTTTGTCGGCGTTTATTCTTACAACGACAACAAATATTATTCTTATTTCGAACAGGACTTCGCGAAACTCGGCGCAATGCTACGGACAGCCGGACTCGTGATCGGCTTTAGTATCAACCGTTTCGACATTCCGGTGATGAAAAAATATTACGAACTCGGCAATCGTTTTTCGACCGGAGTTAATTTCAATATCTTCGCCCTTGAGCGTTGCGACCTCCTCGATATGATCGAGGAGACCATGGGCTTCCGCGTCAGCCTCGACATCCTCGCGAAAACTAATCTAAATATTGGAAAGACCAGCCACGGCCTCGAAGCGGTAAAGTTTTACAAAGAAGGCCGACTCAAAGAACTCGAAAGTTATTGCCTCAATGATGTAAAAATTACAAAAGACTTATATGACCTCGCCAAAAACCGCGGCCATCTCTTCATACCCGAACGCGCGACAGGCCAACTCCTCAAAGCCGACCTCAAATTCCCGGACATCTACATGCCCGCCTCGCTGTTTTAAAACATAAAGCCCCCCCCCCTTCAGCAGAAGGGGGGGGCTGGGTGGGGGATTACTTTCGTCATCGTTATAGTCATAGTTCTCTAGTTCCTTTATTTTCTCGTTTCTCTATTTCTCAAGTTCTAAAGGTCTCATCTTATCCATTGACTTATCTATTAATTATCTCTATAATAAAACCGTAGTTCTTTAACAGGAGGCGAGGGATGGAAAGCGCGGAAAAACCAGTCGAACACAAAGACGATGGATCTGTGATTCCAGAAAGCATCAGACCGGGACTCGAAAGAGAGCTCGAACTCAAACGACTCGAAGAAACGCTAGATGCCAAATACTCCGCCGATCTCGACAGAAAGCAAAAACCGCCAACCGTAAAAAATAAAAATTTGCCGTGGATTGCTTCAGCGAGCGCGTTTTTCATCATCAGCGGCCTCACGATTTTCGGACCAGAATTTTTAGCCTATCTCACCTTTGGCGGTAGTTCGCTATTCTTGGGTATCGAAGGCTTCCGCCATTATAAGCGCAAAAAAATAGAATTGAACGAACGGGCGCAAGCAAGGGAAAAAGAAGAAAAACGCGCCATCGCGATAGCCGCCTCGAAAGGACCAGCATTCTCACTCGAACAGATAGAGCCGATCTTTATGGGTAGAAAAGCCTTAGGTGTCTCCGCAAACTGCAGAGTAATAACTCTATATGATGATTTACGCGTGGCGGTCTTTAACACCGGCAAAGAAAGTTATACCGATGATTATATTCACTTCACGGCAGAAAGCTATAATTTTGTCAAAGCTTTTAACACGACCCATCTTGGATTTATCATCACAACCTGGAACAAAATCAAAAATAAATAAGCTTGATTATAACCACCTCACACCCACTCTCCCCGAGTGGGTTTTTCTTTCTTGCCCTCTCATCCCCCCTCAATAAAAGGAAGCACTCTTGTCATCGTCATCGTTATAGTCATCGTTATAGTCATCGTTATAGTCATAGTTCTCTAATTCCTTTGCTTCCGTGCTTCCGTGCTTCCGTGCTTCCGTGCTTCCGTGCTTCCGTGCTTTTGTGCTTTTGTGCTTTTGTGCTTTTGTGCTTTTGTGATATTGACTTCCCCCCCTCCTTCCTCTTACCATTAATTAAAAGCCCTTTTTAGAAAAGGAGAGCGCAATGGAAGATGTGCAAACCAAGCGGCCGGACGCCTTCGGTCGCGATATCCCCCATCAAAATCTCAAAATTGTAGTCTACGGCATATTGTCCATCGGATTCGTTGTCGGTGCCACTCTGTTTTTCCATTATCAACTCGAAACTCGTTCTGAAAGAAATACCCTTAAGCTGGCCACAATGCGCGCGCCCATGGATATCGAAGAGCTTCGCCACTACGACGGAAGCGAAATCATCGGCTTTTCTGATGAGTTCAGAGCGCTAAAAATCAAACACGATGATGCAATCCTCTATCTGTATCTGGACTACAAACTCTACAACTCCGCAAAAGATATGACAAACCTCGATCTCACTTCTCTCGCTAAATTGGAAAAATCCACTAAATAGAATTCTTTACTCGCCTCCGGGCGAGTTTTTCCTTTTTTGAGCTTGGTAAAAAATAATCTCAGTCCGTCATTGCGAGGAGAGCCGATAGCAATCAGTTCGACGCGGCCCTGCCTACCGGCACCTGCCTGCCGGTAGGCAGGGGCAGGTGCCGGTAGGCAGGGGCAGGTGCCGGCAATCTTACAATAATGTTTTTAAAATCTTTAGTAACCATCAGGGTAAGATTGCTTCGCAAAGCCTCACAATGACGATTATATATATTATTCAACAAGCTCTTTTAATTTTTATTGACTAAATATTATTATTTTGTTAAGCTAACACCGAAAGCTTAGATAGTCCTTTGACAGGAGACGGCTCGTGAAAGACAGAGAAAAATCCGCCGAACACGACGAAAAACAAGCTGGGGGTGAAACAACGCCCACTTTCTCTGGAAGCATTGAATCAGGACTGGAGCGGGAACAAAAACTCAAAAAAATCGAGGAAGAACTTGATGCCAAATACTCCGCCGATCTCGCGAGAAAAACTAAACCGACCGAAGCCAAGAACAAAAAACTGCCGTGGATCGCCTCGGCCGCGGCACTCTTTATGATCAGCGGCCTCTCCGCTTTTGGCCCCGAACTCTTCGCCTATCTCGCCTTTAGTGGCAGTTCGCTCTTCCTCGGCATCGAAGGCGTTCGCTATCTCCTGCGCGAGACGCCGGAGGAAAAGGCCGAACGCGAAAAGAAAGAAAAAGAAAAGGCGGAAAGATCGGAAAAAGAAAAAATTGAAACTGAAAAAAAGACACTGGCGAAAAAACAAAGACTAGCCGAAGAAGCTTATAATAAATGGCTGGCGTCCGTAAAAGCCGCCGCCCAAACTCCGGCTCTTTCACTCACTAAGGCCATCAAAGTCTATGAACTCAAAAAAGCAGAATTAGTAAAAGCCCAAATTGTGTCTTATAACGACGAACACCATATCATCAAATTTCAAGATGGGAAGGGAACAAGCGGCGCTACAGTACATTTAGAACCTGAAAGCTACTTTCACTGCATCAAAGATACTAATCACTTCCTATGGTACATCATCGACGCCTGGGAAAAACTACACGACTAACCAGCATCCGCTCCTCAAGAGCGGATTTTTTTATTTTATCTTCACTCTTTACTCTTCTTTCTTATCTCTTACCTCTTCTTTCTTCCCCCCTCACTCAATTCTATTTGCTATAGCAAATAGAATTGAGTAAAAAATAATATTTATATTCAATATGAATATGCTTGAAACGCCATCTTCAAAGAACGGGCAATTTGGGGAGGTGGAGTTTCTTTCTGGCTTTCTTGCTTTAGCTCTTTAGTGCTTCCGTGCTTTCTTGCTTTAGTGCTTTTGTGCCTTATAATAATGATATGAAGCGCAAAGCCAAAAAAGAAAAGGCGGAGCGTGATATTGAGTTACCTGCGTCACGCATCAGTCACGAAACCAAAAAAAGCGCGCTGGCCATATTGCTTTTAGGCGCCGCCATAGTAATGCTCCTCGCGAGCTTCGGCAAAGCCGGCCCGGCCGGAGATTTCTTATTCGCTTTTTTAGGCAAATTTTTCGGCCTCGGCTATTATCTCTGGCCCCTCATCATACTTCTCGTCGCCGGCTCATTTATAGCTTCCAATGAAGAAAAGTTCCTCGGCATTACGCTGGTCGGCGTCGTCGGCTTCATTCTCTCCGGCCTCGGCCTCATAGACATTATCGCACCCGAGCGGGGCGGCCTCCTCGGCAACGCCGTCGGCGCGCTAGAACTTCCTTTTGGCTACACCGCCTCCATCGTTCTCACGAGCTGTCTCCTCATCGCCTCGCTTCTTGTGACACTAAATACCCACTTGCGCTTCCGCAAACAACCGGCTGAAAACGACGCTGAAAATAGCGATGCCAAAAATAAATCCAAAGAAGAAATTTTTGAGCAAAGGCCTATCATCGTCAAAACCCCGGACGGCAAAAGAGAAATCGTCGTCTTGACCGATGCCAAAGGCGGTATAAAAACCGCCTCGTTCGCGAAAGAAAATTATACGGAGGAAAAATCCGATTCCAAAGAAGCGGCTGAAAAAGATCTGGATATTTCTTACGGCCCGACCAGCAAGACCGCGAGTGCCGGCAAAGGCGCTCCGCGCCCGGTCATAAACTATGTCTCTCCTCCGCACGAACTCTTCAGATCTTCCATCGAAAAACCGACTTCTGGCGACATTCGCGCGAACGCCAACATCATCAAACGCACACTCGAAAGTTTTGGCATCCATGTCGAAATGGGCGAGATAAACATCGGCCCCAAAGTCACCCGCTATTCCCTGAAACCCGCCGAAGGCATCAAACTCTCTCGTATCATGGCCCTAAACCAAGACCTATCGCTCGCTCTCGCCGCCCACCCCATCCGCATCGAAGCCCCCATCCCCGGCAAGTCCCTCGTCGGTATCGAAGTGCCAAATAAATCAGCGGCCATCGTCCGCCTCGGCACCCTGCTCGGATTCCAGGAATTTTTTGCCGCTGGCAATCTCGCCTTCGTGCTCGGCCGCGATGTCACGGGCGAACCCATCTACGCCAATTTGGAAAAGATGCCTCACCTGCTCATCGCCGGCGCGACCGGCTCCGGCAAATCCATCGCCATTCACACCCTCATCCTTTCGCTTTTATATAAAAATTCTCCCGAACTTTTAAAACTCATATTAATCGACCCCAAGAGAGTTGAGCTTTCAATGTATGACGGCATCCCCCACCTCGTCTCGCCGGTCATCACCGAAGGTAAAAAATCCGTCGGCGTTTTCCGCTGGGCCATCTCTGAAATGGAACGCCGCTATGAAGTCCTGCTCCGCGCCGGCGTCAAAGATATCAAAGGTTACAACAAAAATAACGATCCGCCGATGCCCTATCTCGTAATTATAGTAGACGAACTCGCCGACTTGATGGCCACCTATGGCCGCGAGATCGAAACCTCAATCGTTCGTCTGGCGCAAATGGCGCGCGCGACCGGCATCCATCTCGTCCTCTCGACCCAGCGTCCGTCAGTCGAAGTCATCACCGGCCTCATAAAAGCAAACATCACGGCCCGCATCGCGCTCCAAGTCGCGAGCCAGGTGGATTCGCGTACCATTCTCGATATGGCCGGCGCGGAAAAACTCCTCGGCGGCGGCGATATGCTTTTCATTTCTTCGGAATTTTCAAAACCAAAACGCATCCAAGGGGCTTACATCAGCGAAGAAGAAATCCACAAAATCTCGGACTTTATAATGGAGAACAATCAATCCTTTGAGAGCGGAGCACAGACCGCCGAAACTCTCAATGCAATCAAATCCGAAGGCGACAGAGCCATCTCCGTTCCGGTAAAAACCGGCTCCGGAATGTTTGATAATTATTCCGCAGACGAAGATGATGACGAACTATATGACGAAGCCGTCTCGACTGTCGTTGAAGCCAAAAAAGCTTCTGCGTCTCTCCTTCAGCGGCGACTGAAAGTCGGCTACGCTCGCGCCGCCCGCCTACTCGATCTGATGGAGGGCAAAGGTATCATCGGCCCAGGTGACGGCGCCAAACCTCGCGAAGTATTTTTAGAAAAAATCGGCGGTGATATCGAAAGCTTATCTCAAGAGAACATAGATCAAGAGTAGTCAATATTGATATTTAAATGCTTATCTCATACTATTAACGGTGTCGATCCGTCTATGTTTTATTTTCAATAAATCATAATTATAAATATGGAAGAGCCTCGCTTGTTCAAAGACATACTCGCGGAACACATCGAAGCCAGCGGCCTGACTTTTGATAAATTAGTCGCCGCGACCGGCGTGCCGGAACGATTCGTCGCAGCCTTCGTCGAAGGCAATTACCCGCCCTTGCCGGCCGCTCCATACGCCCGAGGTTATCTAAAAAAAATCGCGGAAGTCTTGGAAGTCGACGGGAGCGAACTTTGGCGAGCCTACGAAAGAGAAAGCAAGCCCCGCAAATCTGGAGGCGACGACTTCTTGCCGCAAAATCGCTTCACAATGCGCCAACTAAACAAAAAAATAGCTGGCGCCGCCCTTGTATCTCTCTTAGTTCTTATTTATATTGGATTTAACGCGAAGCATTTGTTGGGACTTCCTGATCTAACAGTCGAACTGCCAAGTTCGTCCATAACCCGGAGCCTCGACGGCTTGGCGCTCATACGAGGACGGATAAGCAATCCGAAAGATATTGTGAATATAAACAGCGTAGCTGTGTATGTCGATGAATTTGGAGAATTTCAAAAAGAGTTCCAACTGGATCCCGGGGTCAATAATTTCGATATCAGCGTCAAAAGGTTTCTGGGCCGAACCAAAACAGAAACGAGACAGATAATATTCGAACCGGCAGTGGTGGTTGAAAAAGATAAAAATATTAAAAATTAAACATAATTCTATACCGTCATTGCGAGGCTGGCGCCTGCCTGCCGGAGGCAGGAAGCAATCTCGAGGTCGTCACACCTACCTGTCGGCAGGCAGGTCACAAACCTCTCGCAATAACAAAAAAATATATGACTAAAGAAGAAATTAAAAAAACAGACGACAAAGATAAAGATTTAGAAAGCTTGCTTTTATCGTTACAGGAAAAATTTGGCGAAGGCGCGGTCATGAAACTGGGCGATGTCGCGCGCGTGAGCGTGGACGCGGTCCCGACTGGTTCCCTCTCGCTTGACTTGGCGCTCGGTGTCGGCGGCCTCCCCAAAGGACGCATTATTGAGATATTCGGCCCAGAGAGCTCCGGCAAAACCACGCTCGCCCTAAATGTCGTCGCTCAAGCCCAAAAAAAGGGCGGACGCGCCGCCTTCATAGACGCCGAACACGCCATGGATCCGGTTTACGCGGAACGAATCGGCGTCAAAACCAAAGAACTGCTCGTCTCTCAACCGGACAACGGCGAAGAGGCGTTAAATATCTTGGAGAGCTTGGTACGCTCCGGCATTATTGATGTGGTCGTGGTGGACTCTGTTGCCGCCTTGACTCCACGAGTTGAAATAGAAGGAGAAATGGGCGCGCAGTACATGGGCCTCCAAGCCCGCATGATGAGCCAGGCGCTTAGAAAGCTCACTGCCATCTCCGCGAAATCCAAGACCATGATTATCTTCATCAACCAGCTCCGCGAAAAAATCGGTGTTATGTTTGGTAACCCTGAAACGACCCCCGGTGGCCGCGCGCTAAAATTCTATTCATCTGTGCGTATTGATGTGCGCCGCAACGCCCAAATAAAACGCGGGGAAGAAATTATCGGCAACCGCGTCACGGCAAAAGTTGTCAAAAACAAAGTCGCCCCGCCTTTCCGCTTTGCCGAATTTGACATTCTCTATGGCGAAGGCATTTCTTACGAGGGGGACGCCTTATTGACCGGCATCAAGCTGAACGTCATCGCCAAATCCGGCAACACATACAGCTTTGAAGGCGAAAAAATCGGCGTCGGCGTGGAAGCCGCGAAAGCCCATCTCAAAGAAAACAAAAAGATGCTGACCGCCATCGCCAAAAGCATCGCCTCTGCCCCACCCGTGCAAACCCAAGAAAAACCGGAAAAAGAGGTCTAGGTACAACCAACCCCTCTTAGCTCTGAATTACGAAACTCGTTCCATTGTCATCCCAAACGGCTTACTAGCCGACCTGCCTACCGGCAGGCAGGTGCCGGTAGGCAGGGGTAGGTTTGGGATCCATTACATTTGAATTAAAATAAGAAATTTAAGTTTATCTGTAATGGATTCCTGCCTCCGCAGGCCTGCCTGCCGGCAGGCAGGAATGACATCTAGAGTTTCTTAATTAGGAGCCATAAGAATCCTATTAATAAAATTCTTCACTCCACTGCGTTCCATTCAGAATAACAACGGTAAAATTCCGGCAGGATCGCAATGACGGCCCGATACTATTTATCTTACTTTCATATCAAATTACCCCCCCTTTTAATCCAATCTGTGGATAACAAAACCCCCAACTGGCTAAGTTAGGGATTGAGTTTCAGTAGAGAGAGTCGCCAAACCCACCAGAGACATAATATATCAGGGAGCCGTGACCGTAAATGGAACTTTGTCCTTGCCCTCGCCCCTGGTATTATTCTGCACGGAAAAATAGTAAGTACCGGGCTTATCGACAAGAACCTGGAAAGTAATGGTTTTCCCGTCAGGGGAAGGGAGATTGACGATGGGATCGGATCCACTTCCGCTGACCGTGCCGCTAAACCTAACCCTGTTGTCGGCCGGGGTAAAACCTGTGCCAGTAATGGTTACGTAGGTGCCACCCGAGCCCGAAGTTGGACTTAGAGAGGTGATTACTAAATCAATCAAGCCCTCAAGACAATCTGATCTTGTGTAATAGAAAGCATTGGAAACTAAAGGGTCGTCAAAAAGAAGGCAAATCTGTTTCTGTTGAGCTAAATCCCATGCAACCCCCTTAACCGTAACAAAACCTGAACGCGCTTCTGACTTATAAGCCATGGTTTTGTCCAAACCATACGTCACTCCTAGTTGATACCTACCATCTGGAACGAATCGACTAGAAACTTTCTGATTCCACACCAAATCAAGTTTACCGCCAGCTGGAACCTCTTCTTCTACTACTGATACTGCCACACAAGGACCCGATGGTTTCAATTCAATTCCCCTATCGTTATATATCCTCGGTAAAGGATCGGCGCAACCAATGCGAAAGTATATTGATTGGGAAAGACCATTGTTTATGGAATACTTGACGGGTTGAAATACTTGAGGTCTGTTAGCATCGTGCTCAAAAGCGGTTCCACCAGTAATAGCTAAAGAAACCGCAAGAAGACCGCCGTCGTCAATAGGCACTTCGGGTGCTGGCTTCTTGAATAACCTTGATAGAAAACCGCCATCATCAATTTTTACTGGTTTTGGTGAGATTCTAACCAATTCTTTTCCATCTGGCGCTCTTATAACCAAAGGAGCTCCTAATTCATTGGCAATTTCGTTTAAAATTTTCTGATATTTTTTTAAAATTTTATTTATTTGCAGTTCTCGAGCAGACGACATCCTATTAGAAGTTTGCGCCATGGCGCTAACAGAAATAATCCCCAACGCCAGTATGCTAATAAATATAATAGCTCGATATTTTTTAATCATAACTTCATCATACAAACAACGAATGGGGGGGCAATGGGGGGGCTGTGCGTAAAACAAAAATCCCCAACCAACATGGGCTAGGGATTGAGTTTAAACAAATTCCTAAAAAGTTCCGCGACAAGTATGGGCCCAGTGCCGCCGGGGGTGGGGGTTACGAGGCCGCCCGCGACATCAATTGAAGCGGCATCGCAGTCAGCCGGATAGCCGAAGTCAATGACAATTGCGGAGGACTTGATCATAGCTCCGGTAATATGAACTTTCTCTGGCTTCCCGACGCCGGTCACAACGATATCCGCGCCAGCAAGCGCCTCGGCGCGCTCCACGTCCGTTGAAGCACTGCGGATTATGGTGATATCCGCGCCCGCCGCCCGGAGCCAGGCCTCGCTCGGTTGACCCACTAGCCGACCAAAACCATAGACAACGGCCTTTTTACCACGAATAAATTCAGAGATTGCTTCGTCAGACTCGCAATGACAAACTGTTTTGATTATTGTCTTTACTGCGCCCGCTGCCGGAGGCAAAATCTTGGAATGCAAGGGATCACCATAAAATCTATCCGACCATGTCTGACTCAAACAATCTATATCTTTCTCTAGCGGAATAGCATTCAAAATCTTCTGGGTATCCTCATTGCTATAATCCGGAATCTTGAGCTGGACTATCGCGCCCGCGACCCCCGGCTCTTCAACAATTCTTTTTACTTTTCTATACAGCGCATCGACGGCAATCGGTGATTTGATTTTTTTAATCCTAAAATCAATGCCCAAAGCGACAGCTGTCCTTTTTTTCCGCCACAAAAAAGATAAAGAATCGGGAGCTTCGCCCACCAAAATACCGACGGCTTTTTTGCCGGTCCAGTCCTTATTCAAAGCCTTCAGCTCAGCTATAGTTTTAGCCGCTATCGCCCGTCCATCTATGATCATTGGTTTTTATCCTTAACAAGGTGCTAAATACTTAACACCTGTTAGTAAATATTTGTTTGCTTTTTTGTTTTCTTGCTTTCGTGTTTTCGTGACTAGTACGGCAACGGAAACCTTTTGCATAACGCTTCCACATCGCGCCGCACTCTAGCCGGATTTTCTTTTTTAATCAAAATTCTTTCAAAAAATTCGGCAATGCGAGTCATTTCTTTTTCCTTCATTCCGCGCGTGGTCACGGCTGGCGTGCCGAGACGAACGCCCGAAGGACGAAGCGGTTTATCATCACCCGGTAAAGAGTTACGATTGGCGGTAATCCCGGCTCTTTCCAGCATCTCTTCCGCGCCTCGGCCGTCCAGCCCCAGCGGCCGTGCGTCAAGAAGCATCAAGTGAGTTTCCGTGCCGCCCCCCAAAAGCTTAAAACCTCTCTTTGTAAGTTCGACTGCCAGACTGCGCGCATTTTTAATAATTTGCTTCTGATAACTTTTAAAAGCTGGCTGCATCGCCTCAAAAAATGCTACGGCTTTCGCCGCCGTCACATTGTTATGAGGTCCGCCCTGAAACCCGGGAAAAACCGCCTTATCAATTTTTTCTCCCAAAACTCGCTCATCTGCCCGCGAAAATATCACGGCGCCTCGGGGCCCGCGCAAAGTCTTATGCGTGGTGCTCATTACAATATCGGCGTAAGGAAAAGGACTGGGGTGGACACCGGCCGCCACCAATCCGGCGATATGAGAAATATCAGCCAATAAGTAAGCTCCGATTTCCTTGGCAATGGCTCCGAATCTGGCGAAATCAACTTGATACGGATAGGCGGTAAAACCACAAACTATAAGCTTCGGCTTTTCTTTCAAGGCCAGCTCCCGGACAGCATCATAATTTATCAAACCAGTCTCGGCATCGATTCCATAATGCACCGACCTCCAGAATCGTCCGGAAAATGACACTTTGTGTCCATGGCTCAAATGTCCGCCAAAGGCAAGTCCCATGGCCATAAAAGTATCTCCGGTCTGAAGCAAGGCGCTATAAACAGAAATATTGGCCGGCGAACCGGAAAGAATCTGGACATTGACATTCCACTCCTCCGGCTTCAAGCCAAAAACTTTTTTGGCTCTCGCCTGCGCCAACTCCTCTATCTCGTCATAGACCTCATTCCCCGGATAATACCTTTTTCGCGGATACCCTTCCGAATATTTATTAGTCAAAGGCGTCCCCAAAACTTTCAGAACTTCCGGCGAAACATAATTTTCCGACGCTATTAAATCAATCGTCGTCTGCTGTCTTTTTATTTCCCTTTTTATTAAATTATTTAAGATTTTATCTTTGGGCATATCAATGTATTCGCATTATTCGACTCGCACTTCCTAGCGAGTCGTCCAGAGGCCGAAGGCCGTGGGATCTCTTAATAATACTTAATAATCATAATTACTCTATACAATCATCCTTATCAGTTTAGCTAATTTTTCGGGATCGTGCCGGATAAATCCCCGGGAACGAAGCAAGTCCGCGACCACCGGTGTCAACTTAGCTCTGCCGGCAAAGTTTTCCTCGTCTATCATCACCATCTCGGACTTTTCGTGGGCATAAGGACGAAAACGCATCGGGTTCGGCTGTTTGTTATTTAACACTAAATAATCCAGAACTCCTTCGCCTAAATATTTTTCAATAGTTGACAAAAAATCGGACGCGGCGAAATGATTAGTTTCACCGAATTTAGTCATCAGATTAACAACATATATTTTTTTGGCCTTTGATTTTTTAAGAGCTTCAGGCACTCCGCGCACCAGCAAATTAGGTACCAGGCTGGTATAGAGATCGCCGGGTCCGATGATCACGGCATCGGCTGAGGCTATGGCTTCACCGACTTCCCGGCTCACTTCAGCCTCCGGCATCAACCAGACTTTTTTAATCTTAAGATTTCCATCATGAGACGGGACATCGATATTGGTCTCGCCCGACACCACTCGCCCATCTTCCAACTCGGCGTGAAGAGCTGTTCGCGACAAAGTAACCGGCAAAACCCGGCCCGACACGGACAAAATCTTACCCACCTCAACAATAGCTTTATTAAAATCACCCGTAATCCTCTCGAGCGCCGTAATCATCAGATTGCCAAAACTATGTCCCGTGAGACCGCGGCCTTCCAAAAAACGATACGCAAAAAGCTTAGAGAGAATCTCGTTATCAGAATTTGAGAGCGCGATGAGCGCGCGACGGATATCCCCCGGTGGCAGGATGCCAAATTCTTCGCGAAGTATACCGGTCGAACCGCCGTCATCAGCCATCGTAACAACTGCCGTAAGGTCGTTAAAATACTTTTTCAAACCGGAAAGCACGGTAAAAACGCCGGTTCCCCCGCCTATAACCACGATTTTTTTGTTGCTTTTCTGATCTTCCTTAGACATTGGCTTTCAATATATAACCCCTAAAATTAAGTGAAAGTAATATAGTAAATTCTAATTAACTTAATCAATAAAGTCTGTCATTGCGAAGCTTTGCGTGGCCCTGCCTGCCGGCCCCTGCCCCTGCCTACCGGCAGGCAGGTGCCGGTAGGCAGGGGCAGGAATCTTACAATATTATTTTATAAATTTCGGCATTTTGACATTGAGATTTATGATTTGGAACTTTTTATAAGAGCGGCTGTATCAATTTAATCATCCAAACGACGATCCCGTGATACCATCGCCTGCCGCCCGCCGGTTCTCTATACGCTATCGAATTGGCCTTCCAATTCTCCAAAATATTCTTGAGATCGTCCACCATTTTTCGATCACCAAAAGACACGCCCGCCTCGAGGTTATAATCAAAACTCATCGCGTCAATATTGTTTGAGCCAACAATTCCCTCCCGTTCGTCCACCAGTAAAGCTTTAGCGTGTATCATTTCCGATAAAATAAAAAACTTGATGCCCATGCGAAAACCCCATTCAATAAAGACATTATTGGCGATATCAAAAAGTTTCAAATCTGTTTTTCTGGGCAAGATCACCTCCACGCGCACTCCGCGCTTGATAGCTCGAGCTATCGCCCCCATCAGCCAGCCGTGCGGCACAAAATACGGAGTAGCGATGACAATCGTCTGCGTGGCGGCGGCTATTTTTTCTTTATAAAACTTTTTGAGAAACGACCGGCCGCCTACCGGCCAATGCTCGAGAAACAACACATTCATTTTTTCCGAGAACTTTTCGGTTTTCTTGGGCGGGAAATAGAGCCTGTCGCGACCGCCACAAACACGATATGATTTGGCAAATGATTTGACAAACCTTCGAACTACCGCGCCCTCAATCCGCAAGTGCAGATCATGCCATTTAGCAAATCGCTTGCCGATATTCACTCCGCCGACAAAACCAACTAAACCGTCAACGACCAAGAGTTTGCGGTGGGTGCGCAAAAGCCACCAGCGACGAAATCGCTGGGGATTCCACCACGGCAACAGGCGATTAAAATATAACAACTCAATTCCGTATGTTTTAAGCTCTGCCTGTAAATTACCAAAAATCTGAAAACTCCCGAGACTATCCAAAACAATCTTCACACTCACTCCTTCCCGCGCCTTTTGTTTTAACAAATCCAAAAAATGATGCGCAGTTGCGTCATCGATAAAAATATAAACTTCCCAATAAATGGATCTTTTAGCTTCTCGAATCGCCCCAATCATCGCGTCCCAAGCCGATTCAGAAGTTGTGTAAAAGTTGTAGCGCATATTTGCATGAGCGCACCCGCCCCTGCCTACCGGTAGGCGGGTTCGTAGCGCGTTTTTCGTGTACCTAAAAACCGGCGAACAAAGACATTACTAGGCTCACCAACATAAAACTGACAAAAAATATTGTAACTATTCTTTTAAAACTTTTATGCATAATCCTATTTTCCTCCCGCTTCTTGAAAGGAAGGACAAAGATGGGGTTTTGCCTTCGTATTTTAGTGTTTCTTTGCTTTTGTGATTTCGTGCTTTCGCGTCTCCGTGATTGCCGCCTTTCTAAGCCTCTCCATCAGAGCCGCACCAATCCCTGCTTCCGGAAAATTTTCCGCCAAAATAACATCTACGCCCAGTTTATCAAACTTTCGAAGACTTGAAAACAAATTTTTAGCGCAAAGATCAGGCCGCTTTCGCAATCCCAATACCACGACATCCGCGTCTTTATAATTTTTTGCGTATTCTCGGCTAGCAAGCACTCCGATTTTCTTACCCGGATGACTATCGATAAAATCTTGTATATCCATTATCATCTGCCTACCTTGACCCTCTATTATCGTAAGAGGTGCCTCCGGCGCATAATGCCGATACTTCATCCCCGGCGCCTTCGGAATTTCTTGATTATTTTTTTGTTTATTTGTTTTTTTATTTTTTTGTTTAATATTCGGCAAAACCTCCCCGATCATCTCTGCGGTCACCGCACCCCAGCGCAAAATATCGGGCGGACTTACAGTCAAATCCAAAACAGTAGACTCCAATCCCACTCTAGCCTTACCGCCATCGAGAATAAGAAGTTCCTCTCCGAAGTCATCAGCGACATGACGCGCGTTCGTAGGACTTGGCCGGCCGGAAATATTCGCGGACGGTGCCGCGATCGGAACTCCCGCTTCTTTTATCAATTTCAAGGCCACCGGATGGTCGGGCATCCTCACCGCGACAGTTTTAAGTCCCGCGCTCACCTCATTCGGAATATTTTTATTTTTCGGCACAATCAGCGTCAACGGCCCCGGCCAAAATTTGTCTGCTAACTTTTGTATTGTCATTGCGAGGTGACTGCGTAAGCCACGGTCATTACGAGTACCCGAAGCAATCTCTATGCTTTCCGTGGCAATCTTACCTTGGCGTTCATTTAAATGAGTGTCCGCCACCCTCCTCAAATCTTCCAAATCGGCGATATGCACAATCAGAGGATTATCTACCGGCCGTCCTTTGAGCGCAAAAATTTTCTTAACAGCACGGCCATCAAAGGCATTTGCCCCGAGTCCATAAACCGTCTCCGTCGGAAACGCCACCACCCCCCCGGCTTTAATAATTTCCGCCGCTTCGGCAATATTTTTTTTATTTGCTTTAAAGATAGGCATATTACTTAAAACCGCCCTACTGGCGGTTTTGTCTCTGATTAAACTTGCTTCATTCTTTTCCTCAACCACCAATAAGCCGCTCCACCCAAAATTATCAAGGCTACCAGCCCATACCTCTCCACCATCTCAAACTGCACCGCGTATTTCTCATATTCCACTCCCACGCCCCAGCCTAGGAGGGCGCTAATCCCAGCCCTGACCGTCGCGCCCAAAAAGGTATAAAGCATGAACTCTCCTATCCGCAAACGCACCAGTCCGCAAGCGGCAGAAATGACCGAGATGGGAACTATTGGCAAAGCCCGCAAAACAAAAAGCAGAGCCTCGTCCCAACGGCCGGAAGTAAATCGCGTCGCTGCGCGCTCGATCTCGTCCCAGGTGAGGCCTACATAACGACCATACCTCTCGATCAGTGGTTTCCCGCCCCAGTAAACAAGTCCGTAAATAAACAACGATCCGATAGCGACACCGGCGCCGGCCGGCAAACCAATTTTCAAAAAAGCGTCGCTAAAAGCCACCCAAAAACTTGCGCCCGCCGGTATCAGGAAAAATCCGGCGCCTAAAAAAACAATGGCTGACGGCAAGACAAATATTAACTCCTCGAGTATGCCTATAAAAAAAACAGCCAACGGCCCGTGAGACAATATAAACGCCTCAAAAATCTTTATCATATTATTTAGACTCCACTAATATACCAATCAAGCACTAATATACTAATTCTTTAATTCGTATATTTGGAGCTATATCCGTATATTGGTGGAGTCTACATGCGCATGAGGCGCCACTCCTCTCTTATACATATCGAGCAAGGCAAAAAGAAAACCTAAGAGTAACGGTCCGAGCAAAAAGCCGTAGATGCCAAAAATAATCAATCCGCCCAAGACCGACATCAATATCAAAAACGGATGCAGTCCCGCTGCGCCGGCGATAAACTGGGGCTTGATAAGATTATCGATGCCGCCCACCAAAAGAAACCCCCAGATAAAAAGTCCGATTGCGGCGGAAGTATGGCCTATCGAAACAAGATAGAGACCAGCCGGCACTAAAATAACCGCCGTGCCTATGCCGGGAATAAGCGCCGTGAAAGTAGTCATAGCGCCCCACAAAGCCGCGTTCGGCAGACCAAAAATCAAATAGCCCAGCCCGGCCAAGACTCCCTGCAACAACGCCACCAAAAGCGACCCCTTGATAACCGAATTTACTACCCGTCCTAAATTATCAATAATCATCGCGTCATCTTTGTCATCAAGCGGACTAAGCTGTAAAAGCGCCGACCGGAAGTGCCGCCCGTCTTTCAGGAAAAAATAAAGCGCGATTAAAGTTATAAAAACATTCAAAACCACGGACGCGAGCCGCGAAAATATCGAACCCAGATTGCCAGCCAAAAAACCGACTATCTCTCTCGCGTATTCATCAATGGAATTAAAAATCGGCAATAACAACTCCAGTGCGGGAAATTGAGCAGTAAAAATTTCAAATATTTCTCCCAAACCAAACCGCGACTCACCGGCCGCCAAACCAATATAAAAATCTTGAGCTTGGTTAAAAACCAAAATGCCCAAGAGAATCAACGGCGTGATAATCATCAGAAATACCAGTATGATCGTGAGAAAAGATGCGAGGCCCGGAAACCTCGGCATCGCCAATAAAATCTTACCATGCCACGGAGCGACGAGTGCCGCAAAAGTCGCGGCAAAAATCAAAGCTCCCAAAAACGGGTAAAAAACAGCGGCATTAAGCGCCAAAATCGCTAGCAGTAATCCGAGAAAAAAATAATGTCGGGAATGAGGGATATCCATAAAATACTATAACTATGACGCGCGCAACCGTCATTGCGAGGCTTGGCGTGGCAACCTTACATTGTTATTCTAATTATACCTTTTTCACCAAATTAGACAAAAACTTCTTTAGTTCTTCCATCGCTTCCGGATCATAAATAGACACCGCCAAAGTCTCCAGCTTTTTCTTTTTAAAAGCTTTCTTCTTGGCTTCCAGGTCTTTAACCGAAATCAAATCGGTCTTCGCTAAAATAATATATTCTTTTTTGTCCAAAAGTTCTTTTTTATATTCTTCGAGTTCGCCTCTTATTACGCCATAGTCTCGCAGGGGATCATCGCTATCAGACGCAATACAGTGAAGTAAAACCTTAGTCCTCTCGATATGTCGCAGGAATTTATGACCCAGTCCTCTGCCCTGGGAAGCTCCCTCTATGAGACCGGGGATGTCAGCCAAAATCAACGGCTGGAGATAAACATTGTCATTCGGATAAAAAGCGCCGAGGTTTGGCTCGAGAGTAGTAAACGGATAATTCGCCACTTTCACATTGGCGCGCGTGAGCTCATTTAACAAACTGGATTTGCCGGCATTCGGCAAACCTATTAGCCCCACATCCGCGATAAGCTGAAGCTCTAAAAAAAGCTGCCGCTCTAGACCGGGACGGCCATATTCAAATTCTATAGGCGAAGTATTAGTCGGACCTCGAAAATGAAAATTGCCTCGCCCGCCTCGCCCGCCACGAGCAACCATTATTCGTTCTCCGACTCTGATCACTTCGGTCTTACTATCCTCCAGATTTGCACTCCCGCCACTCAAATTCTCCTCTGTCATCAGTCTATGTATCACTGTTCCAATGGGAATATAAAGCGTCAGATCCTCACCGTCCGCGCCATCGAGCGTCCGAGCTTTGCCGTTTTCTCCATTTTTGGCGGCAAAGTTTTTCTTAAATCGAAAAGGCCTCAAAGCCGACAGATCAGAAACACCTTCTACAAAAACATCTCCACCCCTGCCACCACTACCGCCGGTAACTCCGCGACCGCCTTTTGAAGTATCAAAAGCCACGCGGCCATTTCCGCCCTTGCCGGCTTGAACCGTTATTTTTACTTCATCTACGAGCATGGCTCTATGATAAACCAAAACCAGCTTTATAGCAAAACAAATCCCGCCCCCATACTAGAGGCGGGATCAAAAAGAACTATAATCTGTCATCTATTTACAATCGCATGATCCGAATAAATGAAGATTATTTCTTCTCTTCTGGTGCTGGATCAAACATAATTTTAAAAATAAATTAGGTTAAAAACGACCTTTATCGCAGTATAGCACAAAACACCGCGCAAGATGATTTTTATGATCTAGTCCTCAAAGCCTTATCGATAATCTTCTTCATCTCATTTAGAGGATAGGCGCCCTCGACAGGATACTTGGCTCCATCAGGACCGATAACTATATTAAACGGCGTGCCTTGTCCGCCGGCATCGGTGGCATTTTGATAATCGCGCTCTACTCGCTCGGCCATCCGCCCGCTCTCCAGGCACTCATTAAATTTCGCGACATTTATACCGGCATACGCCGCGATCTTCGGTAGCTCGCTCAAGTCTAAACCATCATTTGAAGGCGTTACTTCCATCAAACGATCCATAAAAGTCCAAAACTTCACATTACCTCCCACACTTCCCGCGCACTCCAAAGCTTCAGCCTCTTTCCGCGCCTGGGAATGAAGAGACTCCAGAGGAAAATTCCTATAAACCCACGCCACCTTATCACCATAAAACTTCACCACATCTTTCATAGTAAAATGAAATCTTTTGCAAAATGGACATTCCGTGTCAGAATATTCGATAATCTTAACCGGCGCATCAATATTTCCCAGTATATGATCTTCCGCGTCAATCGGACGAACATTATCGAGCGAAGCAGAAACTCCCCCACCCTCAATATCTTCTACGACCGCATCACCTCCGGCATCCACCGGCCGCGCGTTTTGCCCAACGGCGTATATCACCGACAAACCGACTATCACCCCGGCAATAATAATAGCTAAGGGCACAGTCAAAAAACCTTGTATATTTTTATTCATCCTGCACTCGACTCGCATCATCAGCTTTCTGCCTAAATTTATTTCGGCAAAAAAATTAAAGCGAATCTGGATAATTTACAGTTTTTATAATAATCTCCGCCCCACTCACAATGCGAGTTGAGTGCGGGATTCATCTCTTTAATTTACCCTATCAAAAATAAATTTACAACAAATTGTATGAGGCCTTATGCATACGATGGGTCAGCAACTATATGCCATTAAAACCTGTCTGATGACGGATGCTTAACCACCCCCCGCCCGTGACTCACCATTTCTCAGCCGTTTTGAATTCACACCCACACTATCTTGACTTATTCAGTGGGTTGAATTAAGATACACATGTTGCCTGGGACTGTCCCATGGCAAGGTTCTTTAACTCCTTTGAAAGGGCTTCGCCATGTCGAAGTCACAAACGGTTGATGTGGTGGTTTCGTTTGACACCACGGGATCAATGTACCCGTGCCTCTCTCAAGTTCGCAAACGCATAGAAGGGATGATTACCCAACTGTTCAAGGAAATCCCCAATCTACGCATGGGCATAATCGCCCATGGCGACTATTGCGACGGCGATCGCGCCATCACGGTTCTCCCGCTCACCTCGGAAATCCAAAAGTTGTGCAAATTCACTCGAGAAGTGCCGGCCACGGGTGGCGGCGACACCCCCGAATGTTACGAGCTCGTACTCCACAAAGCCCGCTCCCTCGCCTGGCGAGACGGCAAAAAGGTGCTCGTGGTAATCGGTGACGCTGAACCGCATGAGTCGAGGTACCCGCAGAATACCCTAAAGCTCGACTGGCGCAACGAACTCGGGCTACTCCTCAAGATGGGCGTGCACGCGTATGGCGTCCAGTGTCTTGGCTACTCCGGTGCCGCCTACTTCTACAGAGAGATCGCCAAACAAACACAAGGTTGCCACCTGACGCTTGACCAATTCTCCAGCGCGGTGGATCTTGTGATGGCGATTTGCTATCAGCAGGCCGGCCCCGCAGAACTTGAGAGCTGGGAAGCCCAGGTCGAAAAGGCGGGGCGCATGAACCGCGAACTCGATATCGCTTTTGCCATGCTCGCCGGCCGCAAGGGGCCAAGCAAGCGATTCAAGGGCGATCGCGATCTCCAAGCCGTACCTCCGGGTCGCTTCCAGGTCATGGAGGTGGAAAGTGATTGTTACATCCGTGACTTCGTGGAAAGGAACGGCATCCCCTTTCAGAAAGGACGGGGGTTCTACGAGCTCACGAAGACCGAAACTATCCAGGGATACAAGGAAATCATCTTGCGCCATAATAGCAGCGGTGATCTCTATACCGGAAAGAAGGCACGCCAACTTCTGGGACTGCCGGAGGTCGGCAGCGCGAGGACCAAGCCGGTCGTACCCACGGGGTACACCGCCTTCGTTCAGAGCACATCCGTGAACCGCAAACTCATCGGTGGAACAGAGTTCCTCTACGAAGTGGATCGTAGTCGCTAGTACCCAAAAATCAACGCCACCGCACCCCCTAAAGGTGCGGCTTTTATTTCTTATCATTTTTTATTAATATATGTGAGAAATGCATACGAGGCCTACAACAAAGCTCCGGACGAAATGAAGCGGCTATTCCTTGGCCTCTACTGGGAGAGAGGTTTGAGGTAACCGATAAGAAAGTAGTGACAGTCATACCAAGCCAGATTATAAGAGCCCTGATGCAAGCGGAGGGACTGATATTCACCGAGAAATACAAGGAATGCCAGAAACCACGGATCGTGACGGACATGGCGGTGGAGTTCACCCCGGTGGTGGCTGGAAAATCAAAAGCCTTAGTTGCCCCTAAAACACAAAAATCTCGACGTAATGCCGAGATTCCTGTGATGGTATCCAACGAACCTTCTGCGGTCATATTAGATACCGTCTGGGGTCAACAACTGTGCGCTATTAGAACTTCTTTGTCGGCGGGTGTTTAACTACCCCCGCCCGCGACTCACTGTTTCTTTAAAAATTCTAAATCTACGAGGGGATAGAAATAACCCCACTTTTGTCAATAATTAGGCAACTATCTTTTCTCGTAAGGAATCGATGTCAGTTCTCTCGGGTTTAAATTCCGGACGTGCAAATTTGGGCAAGGCCCTATTAGCCGCTACTACACGCAACATTGCGGTAATATCTTTATTTGTACTTTCAAAAAAAAGTTCCTTGTTTTTTGTCCTCATTTCTTCTTTTATCAGTAAAAGCTCGTGCGCCGCTGAACGTGAAATAAATTCAACATCTTGAAAATCCAAAAACACCGATTTATTTTCGGATTGCAAAATAAGAGGCTTCAATAAATCAATAACATCCCTGGAACCAATTATTGTGGCTAAAACCTTCGCCACCTTAATCACGGTTTTGAGGTCTTTTTTCATAATTTTAGAGACAAAATTATATATATTCATCATAGCATATACTACTCTAAATAAGCGGAAATATCAATAGGGCTACTCGGTACAGGTATGCGATAGGCAATTATAACTCCCCGCCAAAAGAAATTCGGCAAAGCAACAAGTTTTTCGCTCTTGCCCACTAAAACTAAAGCAGACGAACCAGAGATAAAAACAAATTCTCCTCCCAATGCCCCACAAACTACTTGCTTAGAGGTTCTGACGCCATAACCACGTTCTTTATCTGGTTTGGTAGAATTTCCCTTCATGGCCTCGATAATAGCGTCATCGTCGGACAATTCAAGGTTCTTTTCCTGTTTATAAGCTAACGCCAAGCCCCTACCACGATCAACTATGCAAATATCTAGAAAATTCTTGCTCGGATAAAATTGACCAAAAATAAACCCCTTGTCTTCTTTGCTGTGATCAAAAATATTTGCCACGAGTTCGGCGATAGGATAATAAATCGCGCTTTGAATTCCGGCAGTTTCTAATTTATTCACAGTTTTATAAACCATTGCAGAAAATAGGCCTTCAAGCCTCTCGCGCTCCACAGGCTTCTCCCTATGCAAAATGCTTATGGGAATATAATTCTTTTCTTTTTGAATTTGTTCTTTAAATTCGGGTATAGAATTTACGCCACCAGGAAATTCTATGGTGTCCAAATATGATTTAATAGGACTATTATCACTAATAGAGTAATTACTTTTTGTAGTTTTCAGATAGGAACAAATCGGTAAGGTTAAAAGTGGGCCAGTAAACGCAAGCTGATTCAAATCAAAATTTAGATCCTCGTCTGGTGAAGAATTTTGAAAAGTCGCATACAAAGACGATAACTGACCGATCAGAGAAATGCTCTTTAGTTTGGGAACGATAACATTACGCATTAGAAGTAAGCTTTTATTATAATTTAACAGAATTAGATTAATTGTTCTACCATCTACCCACACCGCAACTCACCATATCTAACAGCGTCAGATTTGATTTATTGAATCTAAAACACCACCGCGTCCCAATTCGGCTTTATCCACTTTGTATTCTTCAATAATTCCTCGGAAGATTCGTCTACCTTCTGTTCTGGTGTTTCCTCCAAGAAATTTTCCTGTTCCTTTTTGGGCAATATTTTCTGTTCCATATTGTTTTGCTAAGTTATTAATATTATTTATAGTAGTAGAATTTATCTTATCCTGTTACTCACTATTTCTCCTCTGGAAATAACTCGTAATATGCCGTGGGATTGTTTTCTCGTAACAATTTCTTAAAAACCTCCACCTCTTTTTCGGTTAATGGTTTATCATTCTTTGGATTTTCGTCTTTCCAATGAGAAAATACCCCGATTTCTCTTTTGCTTGATTTGGGGTTCTCTTTCCACGCCCTTAAAACGAGATATGCGCTTTGCAGTTCTACGAACATATATGGTTAACGTATTTAGCCCAAAACGAATCTAGGATGCTTAACGGGGAAATTAAATTCATTCTTAGAATACCATCACATCCTCAACTAATTGATTAAATTCACTCAAAGTTAAGCATGCGTTCTTGTTATCTATGCAATTTGAATCATATTCATATATAGTTTCGCTATAAAAATTCAAAAAACTATATATTCGTTTCACCACCCTGGACTCCTGACCAATTTCTTTGAAACTCGTTAATATAACACAAGTATTCAATTTTTGACTATAGCCAAATTCATATTCTGAAATAAATCCAACTTTTGTTTCATTTTCAAATCCGGTTTTTTCTTTACCGTATCTTTCACATTTAATCTCGGAGTCTAATAATATCCCTTGATAATGCCAATAATTCAAGAAACTAAAAGATGCCGCAGATAATAAAATTGAAATCGCTATGACAATTTTAGCTGTATTTCCCATATTTTTATATTTTGGGTCGCGCACTGTCCGGAGTTATAACAGTCCTCGAAGACAGGGGTTATATGATCACGGTACGCGAAAAAATGAACAATATCAAGAAAGTCGCCAAGTTCTACAACTATGACTTCCTTGCCACCACATCACACCAGTTACCGCCGGTTTTAGACAAAAGTCGGACATAAAACCACTTGACCTCAACTGACCTTATTTAACCGTTTTTTGCCCAACTATTTGCCCTCGTGGCGAGCTTTGTACCAAGAGTAAGAGTTTGCCACCAGTTGCACCCGGTCCGAGCCGTAAGACCAAATTTGAGAGCTTGGGACGATTTGCTTAACTTGAGAAATGTTAAGCAAATTGCACCGAGTCATAATTGCTTAACTAAAGACTTTCCTCGATCTCCTTATCGGAGAGACTCGGATCGTTTATAAGTTCTTTTGCACGTTCGACGCTAAGCATGATTTTTAATAAAATCCTCTAACAATGCGAGTTCAACAAAATGAACGTCAGATTCAATCATCGGATATTTTGTCCACCAGTATGAGCTTTGTGTGACCAAGACTGATATTACCTTTGGTTGCTCTGTTAATGATCCCCAATACTTTTCCGCTAACTCTTTTCCTTTTTGTTTCAAAAACTCCTCTCTTTTTAGAACCATATGTAGATAACCCTCTTCAAATGATCCGCTCGACGTTGTTCGCCCGAATATTCTTTCAGCGATTCGCTTCAGGTCTTTATTGCAGTATCCTTGATCTATAATCTTAGACTCTATATTAAGAATAATATTCTTTTCTTTCAGTAGAGCGAAAACATCAATATCACCAATATCTTCAGCTATCAGACCTTGCGTATGAGGGAAGATCTCTGTTTGCACATGAGGCGTGTACCTCTTTGCAATTTCTTCAATCTTTTCTTGTAAACGCTCAGTTACAGAGTCATGACCTTTTTGTAGAACACTTGTAACGGTAGGAGCATTTATATCTGACGGCAATTTACTTGTTCCTGCTATTCCACCCCATAATCTACCTGATCGCTCGACGGAATAAGAACCCCAATAGTAATGACCATCTACTTTTATAAGAGGTCGGATACTATATCGCATTGTCTTTTTTCGATGTTCCCAAACCGGAATGTCAGACTGTACCTCATCTCGCCCTTCAACCAAAAGTATCTTGCTCGGATCAAGAGTTAAGAAATTTAGGATCGGTTGGAGAGTTGCAACATCAACACCTTCCATTTTCTCTGCACAAATAGCGATGATTTCTTCCGGAGTAGCTTTGTAGAACGTAGATTCAGTAGCTTTCTCATTATGAACCGCCCACAACATCAGTACACGATGAACATCCATCACATCTCTCAGACTGAATCCCAAATCTGTCTTGAATGCTTGATCCAATTCCTCGATATACTTTTGAATTTCATCGGGTATCGAAACAGTATCTCCAGAGTTTCCAATTATGCCTAAGCGTATTTTTGCCTGTTCCTCAGCACCAGCCTTTATCTTGGCATCAATATCACTTCCGTAATTTACGTTTACCAAAAAGTCATGGGTGATTTCGATTTTAGCAGGATGTATACCGTAGTGTAGAAAATCTGAAACTGCGTACAGTAGCAACATTCTATCCACTAAGGCAAATATCTCAGCAAGCTCGGTGTCCGTCAGATCTTTACTACCAGTTGGCTGGAGCTGAACGAGCTTTTCAACCAAGTATCTGTAGTTCTTGTGGTTATGTATGAATGCCTGCTTGCTCTTTCCAGAAAACTCTTCTCGTTGATAATCCACTTCCTGATCCATTGAGTTCTCAGCCTGCGCCTCGTCTCGCTCATGCTCATTCGTCAGGCTATCGATACTGCTTATGACTATCGGAATTGCGGTTTTGAAATTCAGATCGGATATTCTCTGATTAATATCTGCCAGTAATCCGTCTTTTAGGATATTTAGTTTTTCTTTTGCTTCTTTTTCTTCGTACTTGCCAGGAACAATGCCGTTCTCTTTACCGATCTCGGCAATTTTTTTGTCTGCAAGTTTAAGCTCTCTGGTTTGTGCTATGACATATTTTGAAAGTTCAGGGAAAGATACTTTCTTTTCATAGCTGAACATTCTAAATCTGTTCTTCTGGGCTTTTTCCGCCTCAAGCTTAGTGTTTATCGAACCATCGTCACTACCAAATACTGAATTAATCTCACTCAATACAGCCTGAAGAAGCGATATTTGCAGAGATCGGTCTTTGGCGTCTTTTAATGAGGTGACTATTTGTTCGTCGTCAAACACCACGCGAATTCCATAATCTCTGCTCTTGAGTCTTGTGGTATCCATCGCCCACAAAGAACCCTCTGGTGGAATCAGGTGTTTGATGTGATTAAACATTCCAGGCTTTTCGACTAATGAGCGTGGAAAGAATAATATATGAATCTTTTCCTTTTCAGATGCAAACGGTAAATCTTTCAAAACGTCTTTATAGAGGGTGAGAGAATCTTCGAGACTGTGCATAAGCGAGTCCGCGATCTTACCTTGCTCAAAGGTGAGTGAGTCAACTGGTGAGTTTATGAATATATGAGTTTCACCCAAGGTTAAGCAATATGTATATCCGAAAAATGTCTTTGACTTCAACATGACAGTGCCAGTCTCCAAAGCTTTTTTATTGATAGTCCAACTTCTAGGATTTCCGAAAAAGTTTTCTTCAGGAAATGCCTTCCAAAATTCCGACAAAGATTTGTATCTAAAACTAGAACCCCAGTGCGGGTCTAGCCAGATCATGTCTGGATTCGATGCGCCTTCAATAAGCACGCTGTGACTATCTTTGAATGAGCCGAATGTATCAAGTAAGGTACTTAACATTGATGCTCCAGAATCTCTCATCGAATTAACGTAATCAAAGAAGTCCGCAAACTCATCTAGGTCTTCCATCTCATCAAATATTGCCAGGAACGAATCAAGTCCTATGATTTCTCCGACAAGCTCTCTAGGGTGACCCATTATTCCAAAATCAGTCGTTATGTGTGGCACGACCGTAATGATAAGAGGTTCTAGACCGGCCGAATGTTTTTTCGTAGATTCAAACTGCACTATCTTGCTTTCAGCTCGTAGACCCAATCTTGTTGGTGCTTTCGAGATAAGCTCATGAGCATCCTTAAGCTCAGGCACTAAGGCATCAATTCCATCCTGTTGACTGGTCTCTGATGTTGGCGGAGGAATGACATGGACTAAAACAATTTTATTTTTAGATCGGAATGCGGATGTAAAAATAGTTTTATGAGGCTTCATGTCGTCTTTTATCGCGCTCACAAATGCAAATACGTCATTCTTTTCCGCTCTCTGACTCATGAAGCCGAAAAGCTCAAGACCCATTTTTGTTTCGTAACCTTTTACTTCCGATTTTATTTCTGTGTAGGAATCTTTAAAAATCTTGCCCCATTTATCAAAAAGAACCGCGAAGTGCTTTCTTGGTAAAACGGGAAAGACCTTTCCACCTTTTCGGTAGAAGAAGTAAGGGAAGTTAGTGCCGTCATGCACTGCTTGTTGAAAAATTCCTAAATCAGATACAGGAACTGAAACACTCTTGTCTATGTCCTTTGTATATTCATCAACAAGTCCTTTACCGTAAAGAGAATCCGGATCGAAAGAATCGATGAAGTCAGAGCTTTTTTTCCAGAAAGCCTCACTCGGTAAATTAAAGGCGGCAAGTTCTAGTTCTGAAAAATCCTGGGTGCTCTTGTCGATTTCATTGATAATTTTATCTTGAATGCTCAAGCAAAATTCCAGCTCGTCCATTGGTGATCGATTAAACTTCTTTTTATAAAAGTCCTCGAAACCTTTATGGGCAATCTCGAACGCATAAATAAAATCGTATGGATTTTCCAGGTCACCCCCGTAGAATATTTTGAGTGACTTATCGTGTACGAAATACTTTATTTCACCCCAGTCATTCTCTGGTAGGAAATCTTCCATCATCATGAAGCTAGGGACTAGCGGGAGTAACTTTTCTATGAAGCTTTTAAAGTCTTCGTATGTATGGATTTTGTTATCAGGTTGGAGTTTGTCAATTACTGATTCCAACACTGCATAGATGTATTGTGATTTGGTGTGACTTGATATATTTGGAAGCCATAGATTAAGTACGAAAAAACTCTTCGCTAAATCTTCGAAGCTGTACCTAGCCATAAGTTCTTTTAGTTTTTTATCGTTTTCACTCATAATTTAGGTCAAAGTAATCCACAGCCCGGTCATTCCATTTTCGTAAGATTTTCGGTATACTGATAATATAGCAGTTCAAGCTATAAACATCAACCAATTTTATGCCTTATCCAATTACAAAGAGACAAAAAGAGGTTCTCGACTTTATAAAAGGTTACATTGGCCATAATGGCTACTCTCCGACATTGGAAGAAATGAAGAAACGTTTGCATTTATCGGCTGTCTCCACGGTACACCAACATATCAATGCACTAATTGATAAAGGCTACATCAAAAAGTTTGATAACTTGGCGCGAGCGATCGAGATTAAAGGCAAGAAAACTCAAAAAAGGGCGAGCCTTATAGAAATACCTTTGCTCGGGGTAATTACAGCCGGGTATCCAATCGAGGCCGTAGAACGTCGAGGTGAAACAATTGCTATATCGGAAGAAGAAATACCATCTACCGGAAAGCACTATGCCCTCAAAGTTAGTGGCAACAGTATGATCGATGAAGGGATTTTTGATGGCGATATCGTTGTAATTCGCCAACAGCAAACGGCTGATGACGGCCAGACCGTCGTTGCTATTATTGACGATAATCAAGCTACGCTGAAAAAGATTTATCGTGAAAAAAATAGATTCCGTTTGCAACCAGCAAACCAGTCAATGCTTCCCTTTTACAGAACAGAGGTAGAAATACGAGGTGTTGTTGTAAAAATTGTTCGAGAATTGGAATCTGTTCAAGATAACGATAGTGAGCTGTTGAAACTCATAAAGAAAATGCCACCGACACTCAATGTGAAGCGTGTGGCAAGTTCTGCACCGGACGAAAAGGCAAAACCATTTATTCAGTGGGTTGGTGGCAAACGAGAAATGATCCCTCAGTATGAAAAGTTTATACCAAAAAAGTTTAAAAACTATTACGAACCATTCATGGGTGGTGGTGCAATGTTTTTCTACCTACAACCTGAGAAGGCTGTCCTCTCTGACAATAACCAAGAGCTTATAAAGACATACGAAGGGGTTCGAGACAATCCGGAAGAAGTTATACGAGTACTCCGAGAGCTGAAATCGAAACACTCAAAGGATCTGTTCATGAAAATTAGGAATCTAGATCGAGAGATAGATATCTACAAGAAATTAAGTAATGGGGAGATTGCCGCGAGAATGATTTACCTAAATCAAACCTGCTTTAATGGACTTTATAGGGTAAACCAAAAAAGCCAGTTTAATGTACCAATCGGAAGCTCGCTCAATAGATTAATCTGCGATGAACACACCATCAGGAGTGCCAGTAAGGTACTTAAAAAAATAGAACTTAAAGAGGCCGACTTTGAAACAACAGTTAAAGATGCAGAGACTGGGGATTTTATATATCTTGACCCACCTTATTATCCAGTTTCAGCCTACTCAGATTTCACTCGATATACAAAAGAAAAGTTTTATCAAGAAGATCAAGTACGTCTAAAAGAACAGATTGATCGATTGAAGGCTAAAGGGTGCAAAGTAATGCTCTCAAACTCAGACTGTGATTTTATTAAAAATCTCTACAAGGATTATAAGATTCACGAGGTCCAATCAAGCAGATCACTTAATTGCAAGAAAGACCGGCGAGGAAAAGTGTCTGAGCTTTTGATAATGAGTTACTGATATGAGATTTATTGGAAATAAAGAAAAACTTGTTGAAAGAATATATCAAGCTATCCCTTCAAATAAAACAAAGGGTACTACTTTCTGCGACTTCTTTTCTGGCACATCAAATGTCGGCCGGTTCTTTAAGGAAAAAGGGTTTAGGATCATGTCTTCTGACCTACTTTATTTCTCTTATGTGCTTCAGAAGGCTTACATAGAGAATAATGACACACCAAAATTCAAGAAACTTTTAGCTAAGATAGGTACATCAAAAAATACTTTATTTTCTTCCCCATTTGATTCAGTCAAAGATCACCTGAATGCACTCAAAGGAATAAAAGGTTTTATTTATAAAAACTACACTGACGAAGGTACGGCTGGGCAAGATTTTGTTAGAAAGTATTTTACTCCCGAAAACGGTAAAAAGATTGATGCTGTCAGAACAAAAATTAATGAATGGAAAACAGATAAATTAATAAGCGAAAGTGAGTATTTTGTGCTACTCGCCGCGTTGATTGAAAGCGTACCGTTCTATGCGAACATTTCTGGCGTATACGCCGCTTTCTTAAAGAAGTACGACCCTCGAGCACTTAAGCAATTTGAGATTAAGCCAATGAGTTTTTATTCCGGAGAGCAGTCGCATGCCGTATATAACAAGAATAGTATGGATTTAATCAATGATATTGATGTCGACATCTTATATATCGATCCACCTTATAACAATCGCCAATACGCGCCAAACTATCACCTTTTAGAAACCATCGCTCTTTACGATAGTCCGAAGATCAAGGGAATAACTGGTATGCGCGAATACAAGGAAAAGAAATCAGAATTTTGTAATCAAGGCTCTGCACTAAAAGCATTGGAAGAAATAGCAAAAACAGCAAAATATAAATGCCTTATATTAAGCTATAACTCTGAAGGAATAATGCCGGAGCAGGATATTATTTCAGTGCTGGGAAAATACGGTAAAGTCAGTCTGCAAAATATTGACTACCTACGCTTTAAGAGCAACAGTAACGGAGATTCCAAACACAAAAAACTGATCCAAGAACAACTTTACGTTTTACAACCCTGATGCTTTCCTAATCGCTTCTTTAAAAATCTCTGGTGACTGTTTACCTAGAATCATCTCCCCATTCTCGTTGAGCATAAAGCCAATCTGCCTTTCTTTGATGCTCTTTTCCTGACTACCAAATATTGCGACCGTCCTTATGATGGAGTCGGGACTATGGGAAGGCTTGATAATTTTCTTCTCGATATAGGTGTAGTTTTTCAAATCTTCAATGCCTTGTTTCCGAGTGCTATATTTCTTACCTTCTACGTTAATAATTTGATTCCGTGCTGGGTCGAAAACAATCATATCTGGAATGTAGATGATCATGGTCTTATCTCCGGCCTTATATTTTGCTCGCTTACCCTCCTGATATTTTTCGATCGCAACCGGTCCAAGTTTTTTATGCATAAAGTATCCTCGTTCCGAACCACCATGATTAGCGTAGATGACTTCGGCGTCAGTGTAAGCAACAAGGGCTATATGTAAAAATATCGTGGCAAGTTTCTCTTGGGAGTTATCGTAGTGCCAATAGCTTTCATGCTGGGTAGAAACAGGTATATCAAGCCCATCGAGCTTAATGTTCAGCCGGTTGGCTATCTGAATGAACTTATTGCCACGGCCAAGATTTTTCTGACTTAATCCATGATGAGTAATAACAACGGGCTTAGATTTCTCCCATTTTCTAATACACAAAGCGATAATCGTTAGTGCGCCAATATTCGGATCGTGGCCAATACCACCAGACTTAAATAACCTGCCGGAAACAGTCACCCGATCTGGTTGAACTTCAATCCTGATCGGAATATTCGCAACCGCATGTGGTAACCGCATTGCATTTTTTGCAGTCACAAGCTCTTCGAGACTCTTAAAGGGTTTCGTTGTTTGCTCATCATAAACCTTACCCATAACTTCGACACCTATTGTTCGAAGCATTTTCATACCAAAAATATTAGTATCCGTAGCTTTTTTCTTTTGAGGAATTTGCAGATTATAAAGCATGATTTTCTTCACGCCTGGGTAATAAAATTCCACATAAACAAACTTACTGCAACGCTGATAGACACCGGTATTTCGAGATTCTGAATCATCCGTCTTTGTTTCCTCGATAGCATAGAGTGGTTTAGAGGCCTGATCGGGTTCAGACTCTTGGAGAAAAATAAGGAAATCAACGAAGCTCGAATTACCGCTAGCAATTTTTATATAGATTGACCCGAATTCACTGGAAGAAATACCAGTTGCCGTGTAAATAAAAGTAAAACGACCATCTTTGACGATGGGTAGTATTTCTACATTTTCTTTAACCTTTACGGAAAAACCGTTATCGGAAGCGACTTTTTCAATTATCGTCTTGATAACACTTGCTTTCGGTCTTTCTTCCGTAAGAATCCAAAGGTTCTTCATAAGTGCAGGATATCAAAAAATGGAGATTTTATCTATCTTAGGGCAAAATAGAATGAATTTATGCACAACCAATACCGTTGCCGAGCTTTTTCAAACAATGCTATAATAATTTTAACAATCTAATAACTTAATGCCCCACGAGGCATTCCTGAAAGGTATTCCGGGTCCAAGGGCTCGCGATCAATCACTTAACTGTGAAAGGTCGCGAGCCCTTTGTTTGATTGAAAATGAATATGAAAAATGAAAATGCAAAACTAGTTTTTATTTATACCTTGCTCGGAAGCGTAGAATCCTGCACGGATGTCACGAATAAACTTCCGAAAAAAGTATATTTTAATTATTCCCCTTCCGACTTTGATCTCTCTGACCAGAAAAGTCTCTTGGCCGAGCTGAAAAAGAAAAGAGTTATCTCGAGCTTCAAGCTCGACAACGACGGCTTTGTAATTTCCAAACCGAGCAGATCAATGCTCAACGATTATTATTTCAAACTTAGAGATAAGCCAGCACCACGATCGGAACAACCAACTGATACCAAAATCAGATTTAACGAGGAGACCGGCAAGATAACCATGGGAAGTAAAGTTTGTCCTATCCCTATAAACACAAACCAATATTTTCTCTGCAAGGCATTATTTGCCGTTCCATTCGGTAAGGATGTGACCGAAACCGACATCGTGGATATGGCTGACTGGGCAAAAGACACCAAGCGAAGTGTCTATGACGCTCGGGGGGCCGTAAATAAACGGGCAAAAGAAGAGCTTGGCATCAATAACTTTATACGTTGGCGTACCGGACGAGTCCGGATTGATTACGAACAAAAGTGAGACTTTGGTGAGTCCAAAGTGAGTCACCGGTGCGAGAGCAGACTGAAATAAACAGTCTGCTTTTTATTTGCGGGCTGGCAAACAATATGCCAAAGCCGGTACCAACAAAGAAAATCCCAACCCTCACCATCGAACAGATGGAGGAAATTTTCATGGACAGACTGGCCGACCTTATCGTCAGGCTTTTGGATCATCAATATTTAGAAAAAGAGAAAGCTAAAAAGAATGAACATGAAAAACCAACAGGACAACAACAATAACTTTACTACCAGCGACTTCTACGCGGCCGCTTTTCTTGTGGCTAAGGAATATAAGTTGCTGGGAATAGACAAAGCCGACTCGCGCCGGTTTCATTTTATTTTCACTGATGAGCCCTACCGCCCCCAGCTGGTAAGTGCTTTCTTTGCCGGTTTGGTCGAGGTCAACGCAAAGGCGTTCGTTACGGCGATCAAAGAGCTGAAGTCGCTCATGTATAACGATGCCATGAGTTAAAGTCGGTCCAACATGGAATATGAATATGGAAAATCTGCCATTCAAAATAGATAATAACGATTACGTAAAGCTTCCCCGAAGCATTAAAACCGCCCTCATCGATGGTCTCTTGCAGTACGAGGAATATGCCCTCTTGGTGTGGCTGTGGCTGATTGCTAATCCGCGATCGGGACGAGCACATGTGAGCTATGCCGGATTAGCCAAAGACTTCAAAGATAGGTATCTCAAGAATAAGGTCAACAAGTTAATGCTCGAGCTGAAGCGGAAGAAGTGGATATGGTTTGAGAGCCAACAAGGTCGCAGAAGTTCGTTCAATGTGGATATATCGGAATATCCTTTATCTGACGGCACATTTAAGTACATTGGAAATCACTCTGAACAGAAGTCTGGCAGAAGTGATGACGTTACTCCCGAGCAAACATCAGCAGAAGCACCGGCAGAAGTCGGTGACATTTTGCAGAAGTTAGAAAGCGAGAAAAAGAAGCTGGCTACTAGGTTTTCTTTCACTTCTGAAAGTTCGGTCGGCAGAAGTCAGAAGAACGATAACGAAAAAGAAAATAAAAACAATCGATCGAGTCGCCGTCCCGTAAGAAGTTTCAGTCCTAAAAGTTTTGAGGAGGAACGTTGTCTTGAGATTGCTCAATACATCGAGGATCCGGATATGAGCTTTATACTTTCAGCACTTAAAAGATACGGACTGACCAGAATAGAAAATGCCTATGAGAAATTGAAACAAGCACCGGCCGGAACGATCCAAAAGAAGGGTGCATATTTTAATTCCCTGCTTACGATAGCCGATGGAAGCGGTTAAACGGCAACAATCGGCAACTAACGGCAACATTTTGAGCAAAAACGACATACACCAACTCACACTAACTAACACTAAATAACACCAAAAATGAAAAAGATAAACCCCATAAAACCCGGTAAAACCCAACAAAATAGGCAAAAAACAGCTATTTTCAGAGAAATTTATGACTGGAGCAGTGTAAGTTGGGATTGTGGGCAACCGAGCTTAGCTTGTCGACCGAATTAGTATAGGGTGTCAATGAAAGGTCTCTTAACAAAAATTAACCAAATTAAAATGAAAATATTATGGAACATGCACTGATTTACTGCCGAGTCTCGACCGAGGAACAGGCCGAGGACGGTCATCACTCCCTCACTACCCAGCTCAAACTCTGCAAGCGAGCGATCGAGGAGAGTAATAAGTTCAAGCTTGCCAATGACGGCGTCTTCGAAGACCCGGGACGATCGGCCACCAATATGAACAGGCCAGGGCTTCAAGATATGCTTCTTCGGGTCCAAGACGACAAGGCCGTCCGCGCGGTCTTTGTTCAAGACACCGATCGACTGGCCAGAAACGCTCTCGATCACATGCAGATCAAAGCACTGCTTAAAAAGCATGATGCCGAACTGATATCTGTCTCCCAACCCGGCATATCAGATTCGCCCGAGGGAAACTTCATGGACTTGGTAATCGCCGGAGTGAACCAACTCCAATCGCAGATCACCTCGAGGAAAACTTTGAAAAGTCTCGAGCAGAAATTCTGGGACGGCTGGTGGCCGACCGGCGTGGCCTCCGGATATCTGAATGCTGGTGATCCAAGCGATGAGAAAAAGAGAATCATTACTGTAGATGAGGAACGTGCGCCGCTTATTCAGGAAGCATTCAACATGTATGTGACTGGAGATTATTCAGTCTACGAAGTTCGTGATGCTTTGTATAAGAAGGGATTCAGAACCCACGCCGGTAAACGACTGGCACACAGCAAGATGATCGAGATACTCAAGAACCAATTTTATTATGGTGAGATGCGTTGGCGAGGGTTGGTCGGTGTCGGCAAACACAAACCGCTTATCACTAAAGAAATATGGGAACGGGTCCAGCTAGTCATGGCCGAACATAATCGCTATGCCTGCCGTAGACAAAAATTTAACTTCATATTACGAGGTCTGACCTACTGTGCTATCTGCGGACAAAGATACACCGCCGAACATCACCCAAAGAAAAACAAATCATACTATCACTGCAACCGATCCGGTGATCAGATTAAATGCTCGGACAAATATGTGGAAGTCTGGGATTTGGAACAGCAGATCGCTGACCTTTTCAAACTGATTGAATTTACTCCGACATTCGTGGGACGAATGGTTGCCAAGATCGAGAAAATATACAGCGGTCGCAAAGAAGTCATAAATAAAGATAAGAAAGGACTGAATACGCAAAAGATGATACTTGAAAAGAAGCGTGATACGGCCGAGGAAAAACTTTTTGGTGGATTGATTTCCGATGACGACTTTACCCGAATCAAAGTGAAGATAAAAGAGCAGGTCGAAGGTATACAGGACGAACTATATGCTCAAGACAAGAAGCTCAACATGCGGATCGATGAACTCCAAGACATCCTGCTCTTTGTGAGAAACGCGTACGAGGCCTATAACAAAGCTCCAGACGAAATGAAGCGACTATTCCTCGGTCTCTACTGGGAAAGATTTGAGGTAACCGACAAGAAAGTGGTGACAGTTATACCAAGTCCGATCATAAGAGCCTTGATGCAAGCCGAGGGATTGATATTCACCGAGAAATACAAAGAATGCCAGAAACCACGGATCGTGACCGATATGGCGGTGGAATTCAGCCCAGTGGTGGCCGGAAAATCAAAAGCCTTAGTCGCCCCTAAAACACAAAAATCCCGACGTAATGCCGAGATTCCTGTGATGGTATCCAATCAACCGGAGTCGGTTATATTAGATACCGTCTGGGGTCAGCAACTGAACGCCATTAGAACTTCTTTATTAGCAGGTGTTTAAATACTCCGCCCCGCGGCTCGCTATTTTTTTCCCAACATCAAGAGGAACTTTAGATATACAGTAAAGCGAAGAGATGGGTGTTTTTTATACCGTAATTAAACCTCGTAGCCTAGGTAATTTTATTTGATTCCAAAATATAAGCCTCATGAACCAGATTGCCGTTCACCTTCACTGATTCTGTACCACCAATATAGTCACCTGCTTTCTTTTCAAGTAACTCCTGTACTAGATGCTCATCTTTCATTGCTATGACAATTCTAGCTATACCCGCCGCTTCTTCATCCGTCATGATTTCTTTAATAAGTTTTCTAACATCAACAAAAATATCTTTTCTATTTTCTTCTGTTATCCAGGGAGCGGAAAGTAAAACCGACCACTTATCTGTTAATTCATCCATCTTTAAAATAGCGAATAAAAATATTTCGCCTTGTTTCTTAAGTCTATTTAAAATTATTTTAAATTTTTCTACCATCTTTTATTTTTTTCTAAAACTTCTAAAATTCCGTCAGCTTTATCCATAAGATTATTATACAATTTTTTTACCTTAATTTCATCAAATTGTTTACGGAGCGCGCTGTCGTAGCGCATTTTATTCCACTCACCGAGAAATGCTGATGTAAAATCCGACCAATTTCTCTGAGCATCTGCAGATCCACGGATATCAAAAAGATCTAGAGCACCAGAAATCATAAAAAGTTGATCAAAGTTATGCGCTTTAAAAAAGCCGTAGACCCTTTCATTTTGATGAGTTTCTGGATAAGAAACAAATTTTAATGCCTTACAGGCCGAAGCTTTTAATACAAATTCTAAAACATAACCCATCATATAAGCTGCGCCGGGCCAATCTTTTGCATCAATTAAAATTTCGGCTGTTTTGAGATGTTGCTTAGCTAATTCTTTAAAATCATCCAGATTAGGCATTCAACAAAGATAATCCAAAAAGAATCTAAAGTAAAGATTGCTGCAGCGTCAAATTTGCTTTATTGAATCGTACTGCGCCCTCGGGAGCCTGCCTGCCGATAGGCAGATACTTGAACCCCCAAGTCCCGCCTAGAATGCGGGCAGTTTATCCATTAGCTTACGAGGGCATGTGCCGCGGGGAGGAATTGAACCTCCTACGCTCCCCCCTTCAAAGGGACGCTCTACCAATAAGCTACCGCGGCAAATTAAAAACCGCCAAAAAAATCGCCCCACCGACGAGAGCGAGTAATACAACAACAGTTATGATCGTCATCAAGGTTTGCATATTTTAAATATTAATTTTTTAGGCCCGAGCTATTGAGGATTGATTAAAACTCTAAAATTAACCGGCATTAACTTTAAAACACTTTCTGGAGAGTTAAAAGGATTTATTATTGAATAAATCTTGGGCTCCAGTGAATCCGCTTTGAAAACTATGTAGATATAATAGGCATCTTTAAGTTCTTTCGCTTTCTCTAATTCTCTTCCGCTCATCACAAAACTAAACTGCTGAATATCCGATCGCGTTGATTTAACTTCAATATATTTTTCTTTTCCATTTTCATCAAACGATTGGATATCGAATCCCTTGGAATCATCTATAAGGGAAATATGCTTCACCTTATCAGATAAAGCTTTCAAGTTATCATGATTCGAATTTCTTAATTTCTTAATTTCTTCATCAAAAACGACGTCTTCTCCTCTTTTGCCCAGCATCGCATTTCGTCTATTATTTTCCTCATAATTTAGTTTATATGATCTCGGCGCACCTCTTAAGGTTTCTCTAATTTCGGCAAGCTTTAAATCTATAAAAGTTGCCCTGACCTTTATGAATGGCGGTAATATATAATCTCTCAGCGCTTCGTTCGTCAGTTCCGCATCAAAGGGCCTACCAATTTGTTCGTATAAAAATTTAGAAAATTCGTAATTCGTCCAACTCCTCATCACGTTATCTGCATTCTTAAAATCCATTAAAATCATCCGTTTCCGTACCTCATTAGAATGGACGGAGTTAATCCCGACCCCGAGTTTCTCAATAAAAAAATCTAGATGTTCACCCGCAAAAACATTTAAATATTTATCTGGATAATAAGTGGCGAGTATTTTTCCCTTAAACATCGGGGATAATTTACTTTGTTCGATTGCATCCACATCACCATCTCTACCCGCATCTAGAAGCTCTAAAATAGCTTTTTTTACATTTGCATAAACTTCCCCAGGATAGTTTCCAAATAAACCTGGCCGAAATCTATATTTCTTTTCGGGCTCTGACTTTGTTTTTCCATAATAAATTCCAAATTTAAATGCTGTCGCACCTTTAAAATTTCCCAATTTCAAAAGTTTTGTTTCAAGCCAATAACAAAATGAATCTTTTTTCTTATCAATATCCCCCACAACATACTTTTCGAGAGGCATCTTTTTTAGTTCCTCCAGAGAAAATTTCACAACGAATTCCCTTCTTAATTCCTCAAGATGGACAGTAGTCTTTTGATTAGACAAACGATTGCCCTCAAACCTTTCCTGAAGCAATCTGAGTTCGTGTATATTCATACTTTTTTAGGAAATCTCTAACAAATTTCCAGTTCTAGGTCAGCGATTGAATGCTGTTAAAACCTCCTTACTGACAAATGCTTAGCTATCCCCAACTACGACTCACTACTTCTAATAGTTTTACCTATAATAAGATTCAGGCAAATCGCCTCTTCGTAACTTTTTATTTTGTTCCATCTGTTTTTTGTAGATGTCTTTTATTCTATTGCCAATTTCTGTATTTCTTCTCATTTCTCTATAAGCAATTACTCCAAACCTAAAAATATCTCTAATTTTTTCACTCTTAAAATTCCAGCGCAGTCTATTACAGACATTACAAATAGGAAGATAATTTATAATATTATTCTTGCCCTTTCTGCTAAATGGAACAATATGGTCTATATGCCATCTCCCGTCATTGCCACGCTTGGCCTCAAAAAATAGTTTTTTGCCACAAAAATGACAATGGCCGCCAGTTTTTTCAAATATAAACTTCTTATCAGAAAATTTTATTGGTTTCCTTTTTTGAAGCATAAATTTATTTTATTTTATCCCACCCCGCTACTCACCGCTCAAACACTAGATTGATACCCGATCATAAATCTTCTGTGCCATTTCTTCCTCTTTCTTATTTGCGTCATGATGAAAGTGAATCTCTGTTTGATATTGAGGCCATTTCCCAGTTTTATTTCTAATTAAATACACTATTTCTGCCTCTATGACTTCAGTTCTTTCTTTATCTTTAAATAAATATACAAATAAATCAATCATCTTAGATTCTCCATTTCTTGCTAATTGTTTCCAAGCATAACCGTGGTACCCCTTTTTGCCGGAAGCAGCTAAACCATACCAGAAACGACTACTTAAAGGCATTTTAGTGATGCCTGCATAGATTATCTCCCCACCATATCGAAGAATATAAATCTTGGGTGTCTTTTTATTAACCAAACCCCAGTTACCCTCTTTGTATTCGCCGCATTGCTTAATAAAAGACTTCTTTGCTTTAACAACTTTTCCCCCAAAAAGAGGGGCTATGTTTTTTATGCGAAATTTAAATTGTAAGCCTTGATTTTCCATTTGAGTGATGAGTCTCACCTTACACCGCTATTCACTATATTCTATGCAGAATCATTTTCGATATTAGACGTTATTTCTTAGCCTTATAAATGTTTTAACGATATTCGCTACTGTTTTTTGATTAATATTCTTTTTCTTACAATAACCCGAATCAAACCAGTCCAATAATTTTTTGTCCCCCTTGCTTGAATTGCACGAATTGCAACAAAGAGCAATATTCCAGCTCTTATTCCACTTAACGAGACCGTGGTTTCTCGTAGGATTTATTATATGCTCCCACGTTGCTCTCCCGCCTGCACCACAATAAACACAGGCCTTGTCCCTAAGAATGACTTTTTCAGCTAGAGCCACTTCAATTTCCCAATGCTTTGCCCGGGCAATTAAAGCATCGTGAGTGTTAAGCCACTTTTTAGACGTTCTTTTCATACCCTCATTATATATCTTTTACTTTTATTCCAAATTCTGATTGTTTTTCCATAGAAGTAATTTAGCAAATCTTATCCCGCCCCGCTACCCGCTATTTCTTTTTATTAATCCAACCCTCTAAGATAATTTGCTATTTCTTCTCGTTCAAAATAAATTTCATCGGCAAATATAATCTCGTGTAGCTTCTTCTCCTCAACAAGTTTTTTAAGCTTGAAACGACTAAACGCACCATTAGAAATCAGTTGTTTTTTAGCAATAGCGTGAGTTAATAATTCATCTTTATTTGCCGCCTTAAATTTCTTGAAAGAAATTATATTGCCATCGCGGTCTTGAATTTCTAATTTTTTATTCTTAACCATATCAATTACTTCGTTTTGCTAACTTCAAATTATCCAATTTCGTTAGATTGAGCAATCGCCCTATCCCGCCATTCACTATATCTCACGGCATCAGATTTGATTTATTGAATCTAAAACACGACCGCGTCCCAATCCGACTCCACGTCCACTATATTCTCGTATAATCCGTTGGAAGATTTGTTTTCCTTCAATTCTTGTTTCTCCACCAAGGAATTCTCCGATACCTTTATCTCTTGTTGCTTTTGTGCCATATTGTTTTGCTAAGTTATTAACATTACTTGATAATTGTGTACCCTTATCGAATATAACTGCATCCGCGCTATTTCGTCATTAATCCACCTTCTTTTGCCAATCCAGTTTCCAAGCTTGCTCCCAATTTTGCTCTGCTTCTTTGGTCCATGGCACATACGCGTCATCATAATCCCTCTTCACAAGAACGATTTCGGTACAATCGTGGTCTGTTTTGTGGCCATAAAAAACTTTATAAGTATCTTTGAGAAATAATTTTAAATCGCAGGCCAGTGAAAGACCATAAGCCCTAAAGAGCTTATAGTCCATTTGATGTTTAATATCCCGCAATTCAAATTTGCGGTTATCAAACCACGCAGTCCAGTACTCAAATCTTCGGACCAGGTCTTCGGGAAGACCGAAGCGCTCATACGACGCATTAGCTAGATATATCCCACTATCGCCCCTTTTTGGCACCCATAAGCCCGTGCTTCCCCAATCTACCCAGACGTAAACCTTATTCATTGATTCATTTCTCTGTATTATCATGTCTGCCATAATTTAGCATAAGTTCTCAGATAATTACAAGTTCTTCACTCTTTGACTCGCCAGTTTGTTTTAGCCACGGCATCAAACAATATATCAAAAGCCGCGTCTAACCGGCGTTCTCTTTCTTCTTCTGGAATGTCTTCGGCTACCGTGTAAGTAATTTTAATCTTTTGTGCTTTCGATTTTCTTTTCATAGCAACTTGCCCGCCCCACTCGTCAAAAGCCGCTCCAAATCTAATCTGCCCAGGCCTGCCAGCGCGTCAAAGCCTAGCTGTCGGTTTTCATTGAATGTTTTTTCAGAAAGCATAAAGTATTCCCATTCCTGTGGCTGGTCCTGCAGCGACACTTGACTTGCTGTTTTACACCAACTCACCGCCGCGCGCGCTTTCAAAACAATCAAATTCTTTTCGTTGCCTTCCGCTTTTTGCATCTCATCCTCTGCTTTCGTTTCAACGATATACATTTTATCTTTCGTCTTTATGATAAAGTCGGGGAAATAGTCTCGTTTAATTCCATCTTTGTCCCGATAGGAAATATTGAGTGGATGTTTTCTTTGTTGTACTTTTCCAAACGCTTCCACTTCGGCTGATTTGTCCAAAGTTTCCTCCATAAACTTTTTCTCAAACCATTCTCCACGGCGCGAATATGCAGAAAGCGGATAGATGCACCGCTCCACTGGCACGGAAAGCGATTCGCGCACATAAATCTTTTTTACATCACTCAATTTACCGATCTTCCCGGCTTTCACTTCGTATTGAATCACTCCCAAGCTGTCCAATAGCACCCGTTTAACGCTTCCGACGACAAAATCAAAAAGCAGCGCGTAATTGAGCACTGTATAATTTTCCACCTTCTGAAAATCAATCTCGCCGCCGAATAAGTAATTACTGACATACTCATCAATAATTCCCGTAATATCGGCCATCTTGCCGGTGAGAATGTGCGCGCCTTTCTCGGAAGCCACTGCCACTGTTGCTTGGCGCAAGAAATGGGCGTAGTCAAAATACTGATTATCTAGTTTCCATGTTTTTATTTTTCCGCCTGTTTCGGCGTGCGTTTCCGTGATGGCGATTTGGGAAAGTTGTTTTTTGAGCGTTTCAAATGGAATGGAATACTTAGGAAGCCCTGCAATATCTATGACGGAAAAATCAAACTTCGGCGATTGCTCGTACACTTGTATTGGCCAAAAAAGATCGTATTTCTTGATTCTCTCTGGCGTGGCTTCTGACAGAACTAAATCACCGGTCGTTTCCGTGCCGGAAGAATCGCCAATACCGATGGCGTATCCTTGCTTCTGTAATTCTTCATAAAAACCCCTGAATTTCGGATGCTCGACAACAAACAGAAAGTCTAAGGAGTTTTTAGGCACGCGCTTTCGCATCACATCTTCCCGCGCTTCACGTTTCAAGTCCATAAATTCGGGATATTTATATTCCGGAAACATCAGCCGCACTCCGCGCCCGACAATTTGCTCCAAAAGTAAATCGGCTTCTGCGCTTCTTAATACCACAACTACCGTCACATTTTGTGTGTCAAAGCCCTCGCGCAACATCAAAACGCTCACCACAACGCGAATCGGGTTTATTTCTTCCGGCTCATCCAGTGTTTCCAGTTGCTGACGATACTTTTCCCAATCCTTTTCGTTCATCTCGCCCTTTTTATCCGAATGGATCACGAGAATTTGATTGCGATAATTCCTCCCGCGCTCGTCGGTTAAATTTGCCAAATGTTCAGCAACTAAGTCTGCCACCTCTGTGTTTTCTGCAAGCACGAAAAGCACCGGCTTTTTATCCATTCCTTTTTCACGAAACTCTACAGCAATTTGTTCCATCTTTTTTCTGCCAATGTCCAGAAGCAATTTTTGGCTCACGGAAACGCCGATAACCTGGCCACGACGATGTTCGTCGTCCGCCTCTGCTCGTTCAGCGCGCACATCAAGGTCTTCCATTCTCTCGCCCATCATTCCTTGCCGTTCTTCCAAAAATATCTGCTTCACAAGCATAGCCCGCATCGCTTCTACAAGGTCAAAGTCATAGACGATATGGGGGAAATATTCTTTTTTCTCTGCGCTTCCATAAAAAGGCGTAGCGGAAAAATCAATTTGCAAAAATACGCCCTTTTCATTGCCGCGTTTTTCCGCCATACGCTCATAAAGCGTGGTCAAAAATTTTCTCCATACTAATTCCTCACCTTTGGCGGTCTTGGAGCCGTGGACATGGTGCGCCTCGTCGTTGAAAATAATCAAATCCGAATACTCGGAGAGAAAATCGGCAATAATCTCACCTCGCGGCTGTTCCTCCACATCAGCGCCCGTCAGTTGGTCCCACAAATTGGTGGATTCTTTCAAACGAAACTGTTGCCAGTTGGTGATATACACAAACGGCTCATCCGGTGGTGTAAGGTTGGGACGAATGTCGGATGGCTCCAGTATTCGCAGATTAAAACGATTGCGAAACCGCTCGCCCTCTGGCATAAAAAGCGATCGCTCAAAATCTGATTTTGATTTGTCGCGGTTGCTGGTCTTAACATCGTGCTTGCCTAAAAACATATCCAGTAAGCGATTCAATACTTCGTGTCCGGGTGCTACAAGCAAAAAATGTGTTGAGTATTTGCCCGGTCGTTCACCATTCAAAGCGTTGAAGTACTGCCAAACTAAAAGCGCGGCCAAAACCCATGTCTTGCCTGTACCGGTTGCCATTTTGAGACAGTATTTCGCGAAAGGGATTTTCTCCACTTCTTCGGAAAGCGCCGCGCTTGCCGCCAACGCTTCGGGTGCAAATCTTTCAAATGCCTGTTTGAGTGTCTCAATGCCTAAAATTTCGTGGCAGTAAATAAGCGTTTCTACCGCTCGTCGTTGGCAGTCGTGAAATTTCTCGTCCGTTTCTCCGGCGCGATTAAACCAATACGCCAAAAGTTCGTAGGTTGTCTGCGTTACGCCCTGCCAACCCTGATCCGCCCACGCTTTCACTTCATTTTCAAGCGCGGCGGCAAGTGGTAATTCATTGAGTAAATTATTTTGGATTTTCTTTGCCATAGGATTATGTTTTTACCTCAATCGTCGCGGTCGCATCGTTGCCGAAAATGTCCACCACTCGTATGGCGATGGTATGCTTGCCGGATTTTTCGTAAGAATGTTCTTTCTCTGTCATTACGATTTTTGCTTTTCGGCCGTTCCCACGTAAATCCTGCCATTGGCTTTTGAAAGTCAGCCCGTCGTAATCCCAATCCACCGCCCAGTAGTCAATCAGTATGGCGAAATTATCTTTGACGAGGTGCAACAATGCCTCGCGGTCTTCATCCGCTTTCTTGCCACTCCCAAGCGGGAAATCATACAGCACATACTTTTCAATGCCGATGGTAACGGCTTTGTCTTTAACCTCCGGCTTTTTTAATTTCAAATACGGCTTTTCCAAAAACTTCACCTTATCCGAAAGCCGCTCAATGTCTTCTTCTGATTTTGCCTGTTTTAAGTATTCGTAAATGTCCGGCGGAATCTGACGGCTAACAATTTCCGTTTTTATATCTTTTCCGGCGGCTTTCACTCTCGTTTGCAAAAGCTCGTCATAATTGTACTCATAATCCCACGCCAAAATTACAAGCCGCTTGTAGCCCATGCCGTCAAGCATCTGCGCCTCTGTCGCCAAATCCTCCACCTTATGCGCCGCGACTGCTCTGTCCGGATAACCACAATAAACAAGTTCCAGCGTTCCATCCTCCGCTTTTCTCACGCCCAAATCTTTGCGGTTCGCCATTGGCTCCGCGCCGTAGAGTTTCAAAATAATTCTCTGCATCTCGTAAATACGCACACCGCCAAGATAAATCATTTCACGCTGATAATTGCCGATGTTCTCAACAAGAAATGGCTTTGACATCTGCTCCACCATTCGCCCACGCGCAACTTGTATTCCGACTTTGCCTAACTCGCAACCAATCCACCGGCGGTTGAGATCTTCTGCGGCAGCAAGAGTAGTGCCGGAGCCAGTGAAAAAATCTGCGACAAGATCATTTTCTTGGGTAACTGACGCAATTATCCGTTTTAATAACTTTTCAGGTTTTTGAGTATCATAATCAACATTATCTTTACTGTTATGTCTTAAAATAGGAACATCAGCCCACCAACTCCGTGCCAACATACCTGCTTCTATATCTACCTCAACTTTTGCAGCTAGTTCTTTCCCGCCAATACTTCCTCCGCCTCGATTATAAGTAATATTCCCTTCCTCATCTTTTTCGATAGAATCTAAAACTCTATCAGAATAAGGAATCGACGTATACTCGTTTTTGTTTATACCTTTAAATTGATCATTGTTTCTCGAATAAAGATAAATAACGTCATGTGCTCTAATAAAAGTGCTAGCTATTTCTGCAATATTCTTTCTTGCTGAACTTGATTGTCTGCACCATATTATTTCATTAAGAAAATTATCTTTCCCGAAAACCTCGTCCATCATCACTTTCACATAATGCCCCACATGCCAATCAAGGTGCACATAAATTGAGCCATCGGGGGCGAGGAGGCGCTTCATCAATTGCAGGCGCGGGTAGAGCATGTCCAAATAACTATCAGTGCCGCCGGCCCAAGTGTCTTTGTAGGCGAGCCGCTCAATCACGCTCGGCTCTTTGGTAAATTCGGTTTCTCCCAGTTTTATTTTGTGCGAATAGTCCGCTTTGGAATCAAACGGCGGGTCAATGTAAATGAGATTGATTTTACCCTCGTAGCCCTGATTCAAAAGCGCCTGCATCGCAAGTAGATTGTCGCCCCAGATGAGGCGGTTCATTTTCTGCTTGTCCAGTTCTTCTTCGCCAAGAAGTTTATCTTGAAAAGACATCGGCAAGGTCCCTGCGGTTTCTGGATTGGGGATCACCACCTCGGCGGTCTGAAATTCAATGTCTTTAGGATTGGGCGCTCGGTGGGGCTTTGAGTCCCAAACAATCCGTGCCGAATCCTTTTTGCGATGAATGCCATTATTCATAATCTATGATGACTATAAGTATCTATTTAAAGCAAATATAACACAGGCCCATTGATACTCATAGTCCGTCGCCTCATAGTCGTCATACGCTCTAACCTGAAAGGGTGAGTCAAAATAGCGAAATTTTAAAGAAGTTTGGCAGACGCGTTAAAGAGCTCCGTCTTCAACGGGGCATCACTTCGCAAATGGCTTTAGCAAATAAGGCTGGTTTAGATCGCACCTATATTGGCGGAGTAGAGCGAGGCGAAAGAAACATTGGATTAAAAAATATAGCCAAGATAGCTAGTACAATCGGTGTCAGTATTGAAGAATTATTTAAATTCTAAAACCCTAGTGGTCCCAAAATACAAAATCCCCATCCGGGGCTTTTTTATTACATACTTTAAAATTTGATAAATTGCTCAAACTTTCGTAAGCTAATAGCGATATTAAATTACTATTACAATGAGTACTGAATCAATTAAGAAAGTGCTAGGTGGACTTTCTCAAACAAATATTAAAAAAATAGCAACCATATTAAGAGTGCTAGTAGATCATTTCGAATTGTGCGTAGAACAGCGATTTAAGGATTATTATAATATCCCTCTCTTAAAGTTTTTTGCTCAAGACATAGATTATCAGGATATTAGGGCAGCGACGAAGCGCCTTTTTCCCAATGGCGAAGGTATATTTATTCAAAATGATAAAATTTCTACGGATCTCGAAAATCGTCTTAAATTACCAAGTGTAATCTCCCCAGAAGAAGAGGATGGTTGGTATATAAGGGCAATGTACGGTTTTTGTGGTATTACCAACAGAAGGCAGCTTGAGGAAAATTTAATCTTTAGAGCCAATCCTGAAATTATTAAAGAAACTAAATTGGCCGTTGATAATTTTCTCAAATCAAATACCGACCTATCTCCTCAAAAATTTAAATTGCCTTCCGGAACGCAATGGAAAAATTTTATTATAAAGCTTATAAATTTAGAAAACGTTTTCTTTCGGGTTAGAGGGAGGGAAATCAGAAAACATTATAGCGAAATAGATGGATTTACGGATCAAAGAAATGATAAATTTAATGAGCAGTGGAAATTTTTGCTTGTTCTCGCCGCAAATAATGGTGATTTGGGCAATAATAGCCCCGACTTCGATAGAAAATACAAAAAAATAAAGGAGCGTCTGACTAATATTTTACAGAGCTATTTTGGCATACCAGATGATCCTTTTTTTTCTTATGAATTAATCAATAGAGAAAAACCTAAAAAATCTTATAAAACTAGATTTACGCTATTTGGTGTAAATAAAAAAGATTTAATCGGAGGGTTACCTGATGAATCGGACGACCTGGGCTTAAAGAAATTTTACGAAGAACAAACCCCTAATAAATAGCATTTAAAAATAAAATCCTCGCTTTGCGGGGGATTTTTTATTTTGAAAGGCGACAAGTCGCCATACAGCTATAGAAAAGTCGGCAAAAAATAAAAACTCATTACCATGACCAAGTTGCTAAGAGAAAAGGATTTTATGAGGACTACTGATCTGTGCCTTGCGGCCGCGGCTAGTTGCTACGACTACGCGATTGAAGCGGTAGATAAAACCACGCCTAGTAAGGCCACATTTCTTATTAAGCGGGGCGAGGGGTTAGACGAACTGGTCCAGCGCTACTTCGCACATGAATTAAAGATTGAGCCCATAGCGTTTTTCAATGCTCTTAAGGAGTTAAAAACAAGGCTGTACCATACTTAACTATGTTATTGAACGAGCAGCAAATAATTAAGTTTCAAGAACTCTACGCTAGCCGTTTTGGCAGAGCGCTGAATCGTGAGGAGGCCATATCTAAGGGAATGGGGCTCGTTCAACTTATACGGCTCATTTTTGAGCCATTGAGTAGCGGGGAAAGCGCTAGATTAAACGAGTACCGCAAAAAAAATTGATGGATTATAAAATTAATTAAAATTACTAAATATGGAAATATCCCCAACTGTACACACGGAAAATCAAAATAATTATATTCTTGCACTCGTAGACTCCGGCCTATCCCTTATCCCAATCACCGAGGGAGAAAAGAAGCCACATAAAATCCTGGGACCAAAACACGACCTTCTTACAAGACGCGCAACGCACGAGGAAGTAGCAAGTTGGATAGCGACTGGTGTTAAATCCTGGGGTGTTGCTGGCGGTAAAGTATCGGGCAACCTCGTCACACTGGATTTTGACGAGAAGCATTATCCGGGACTATACGATCTTTGGTATGCCAAACTTTCAGATGACCAGAAGAAAATAGCCGATGCCTGCTATAAAAACAATACACGCAATAACGGCAAACATTTGCGTTATCGAACTGAAACGGCACAACCCACCGCCAAGTTAGCTCGCCGACTTAAGTGGAGTGAGAAAATAAAGAGAAAAGAGATTGTGACAACGGCTGAAGTACGGGGCGAGGGCGCATATGCATTGATACCCCCAAGCGCCGGATATACTTCCATGCAAGGAGACTTAAAATACCCGCCACTCGTCACGGATGAAATGCACAAAGAATTTATTGACATCCTGCGCACATTCAACGAAGTTATAGACGAACCGCCAACTGAATACGAGTGGAAACCAACAGATAAACCTCGTAGCGACCGTCCCGGAGATCGGCTTAACGCATTGGCAACATGGAATGAAGTACTGGGACCGCACGGATGGGTTGAGGAAACAAAAAATTATTGGCGCCGTCCCGGAAAGGATAAGGGCGAGGGAATCTCGGCGACCACAAACTACGACAATAGACCTATGTTCTACGTGTTTTCGACCTCTGCAGCGCCATTTAATGAGAATAAAGGGTACTCTAAGTTCCACGCCTTCGCACTCCTAAACCACGGCGGGGACTTCAAGGCAGCAGCGCGGGCGGCAGTAAAGATATATCCGCAGGCACAAGATGGGGTTGAGTCAGCAAAACACCCCACATCTGAAGAGGCCATGGAGCGTTGTCAGATTCTACTAAATGAAATACCAAAAAATACTCCGAAAGAATCGGTTCTGAAAGCGTTAACACCATTGCTTGGGGTGCTCGCAGCTGAAGCCGGTTTAGCCGAAGCCGAGATCTATATCCGAAATAAAATAAAAGCAGAACTAAAAATCAACGTGAACGATGTCAATTCAATTCTTAAACATTTCAAAGAAATGCGGGTTCCGATACGAGCGAAAATGGAGGCCGAACAAAAGAGAGCAGAACAACTCGAAACGGAGCCTCCTTTAACAGAGGGGGAAAAGCAAACGGCCGAACACATCTTAAAATCACCAACATTGCTTTATGACATTTTGATGATGGTTAAAAAGCTAGGCGTAGTCGGTGAAGAGAGGAATATCTTGCTCCATTACATTATTTTGACATCGCGGAAACTCAAGCAACCATTATCGGCCACAGTGAAGGGTGACAGTGCTTCTGGTAAATCATATACATTGCTCACCACCATAAAAATGTTCCCAAAGTCCGCCTATATTGATCTCACGGATGCAACCCCACAAAGCTTCTATTACTGCCCTGAAGACCACTTCAAGCATAAAATAATTGTGATATTCGAGAAGCATGGCGGTGAGCGCGCGGACTATGCTATTAGAACGCTTCAATCAGAGGGTAAATTAAAAATCCAAGTCACGGTAAAGAACCCAGAAACGGGGCAGTTTGAAGCTCAGACCATCGAAAAAGATGGTCCGACCGGATTCGTCACCACAACAACAGAGTCGTTTATACATTCGGAAAACGATACACGCAACATTTCCATGTTTCCCGATCAAAGCTCGGAGCAGACAAGCCGCGTGTACGAATCGGTTGATTCGCGTTATTTGGGGTTCAAACCAATTAGTGATGACGAATTAAAGCCATGGCACCATGCGCAACTAATTTTAGAACAATTACCGGTTCATATCCCTTTCGTTAGGAGTTTCAGAAAATACTTCCCAAAACATATTATTCGCACAAGGAGAGATTACGGGCACTTTCTCGCCATCATAGAAACCGTAGCATTCTTGTACCAAAAACAACGCGCGAGAATTGACTCCCATGGCCAAAATTATATCCAGGCAACCTTAGCCGATGCCTATATGGCAAAAGTCATTGTTGAGAATTCTTTATCAAAATCTATTTACGAGTTACCCGAAAAGTCCGTCGAAGTTATTGAAATGGCTAGGGCACTCGTTGGAGAATTACGCGAGAAACTTTCCAATGAGGAAAAAGGTGGGGACATAACTTTTACCATAACTGGACTGGCAAAAAAGTTAGAATGGGACCGAGACACTGTGGCAAAATGGATGAAACCCGCCTGCAAGAAGGGGTATTTAACTATCGTAGAAGAGAACAAGGGGGCAAAGGGGGCTACGTACAAGGTTGAGGACAAAGAACTCCCAGGTGACACCTTTCTGCCCACCGTCGAGCAACTGATGGCAGATAATCCCAAGGAGAGAACCGATGGGATATACGACCCGTTGACCGGGGAGATCAAAACCATATTACTTAACTCCGATATACCCAGTACCGATGCACCGATAGAGTTAGAGGGGGGTAAAAATCAAGGGGCTAGCATTTCTGATGCAAGTTTTTATGGGGGGTCAAACAGCATCGGCGCATCGGTACAAAATAACTCCGATCTTTTACTGGAAATAGATGCTGTCAATGGCACACTTATGCTGGAAGCTACAAATGATAGAAATAGCGAAACGGAGAGTGGGGTAACCCATGATTTATGGACCCCTTGACCCAATAAGAACCAGTTAATAATGGGATAAAACTATAAACTACGCCTGCTAACAGGCTAAAAACAGGTAATAATAAATAAAAAAATATGGAAGAAACATCTCAAAAACAAATAGAGGCCAATCAGGAAAATGCCCAAAAAAGCACGGGGCCAAAGAGCGAGGAGGGTAAGGCCGTAAGTCGATATAACGCCCTAAAACACGGCATCTTAAGCAAGGAAGTGCTACATAAGGGCGAGGATGAAGCGAGTTTGATAGAGCTTAAACAAAACATAACAAATGGACTTAAGCCAGTTGGTGAGTTAGAAATTTTACTCACCGATAGAATAATTGCTAACATTTGGCGTTTAAGACGACTACTAGAAGTTGAAAAATCAGTAATGGAATGGCGCAAAGAGAACTCGTTGGGTCATTATGTTATTGGAGGTGGGGTTCGTGAGTGGGTTCCGTATGAAAAAGGTTTTTTTGAAGAAAGGGGGGCGATGCGAGACATGATAACAAATGTAGATATTGAGAGGGTCCTGCGCTATGAAACCGCCATAGAACGAGGTATTTATAAGGCTCTACACGAGCTACAACGCTTACAAGCTATGCGTCTTGGCGAAAAGGTGGCCGCTCCAATTGCCGTAGATTTAGATGTCTCACAGAATTAAAATGGGTTCGTTTGGTAAAAATATAAATTTATGAAGAAAAATCAAATTATTAAAAAATTAAGGCCTCATGATCCAATGAAAATCGAGGCGAGTAAACTCAAAAGGTGGAATATGTTAAAAATGGGCAACTGGATGGAATTAAAGAGAGCAGATGAAAAAGTTATTATCGAAACCATCCCTCGAAAAAATAACTATGACGACCATGAGGCATATTTGATCAGGCTTCAATATGAAAACTTAAGCACCGAAAGACCAGAAAAGTCGGACCATGAAATAGAGATATTATTATTACCTTATACCAGTAGGACTAAAAGGGCTTGGCTCGTTTGTCCCATACTAATGAATACCGGATATATTTGCGGTAATCGTGTTAACGCTCTCTATAGATTCGGGGATTGCTTCGGTTGTAGACGTTGCTATAATCAATTTTATAATCCTAAATTGGTCTATGGTCTCTATGGTCCCAGAAACTAACAAAATCAAATACTTCCTCTACGCCAGAAAGTCCAGCGAATCAGAAGACAAACAGGTTGCTTCTATTGAGGCGCAGATTTCTGAACTAAAAAAGTTAGCCGAACAAGAAGGTCTCGGGGTTGTTAAAATTTTCTCTGAATCGCGCTCCGCCAAAGCGCCGGGTAGGCCGATATTCAATGAAATTGTTGAGCGGATTCAAAAAGGTGAAGCAAACGGCATCTTGTGCTGGAAACTAAACCGCCTTGCCCGCAATCCAATAGACGGTGCCGCGATCCAATGGATGGTACAACAAGGCACCGTACAGCACATACAAACATATGGAAGAAGCTATTATCCAAGCGACAATGTAATTATGATGGCCGTAGAGCTAGGCATGGCCAACCAGTTTATTAGAGATTTAAGTACCGACACCAAAAGAGGGTTAAGGGCGAAGGCCGAAAAGGGCTGGCTACCGGGACGCGCGCCACTAGGATATATAAACAACAAATTCAAAGAGAAGGGCAAAAAAGATATATTGAAAGATCCCAAAGCATTCCCCCTCGTTAGGCAAATGTGGGATTTATTACTTGAAAATAAATATTCAGTGCAGAGAATACATGATATTGCCACAAACGAATGGGGTATTAGGTTCCCTAGCGGCAAGAAGCTTTCAAAAAGTAAAATCTATGAAACTTTTAAAAACCCTTTTTATTATGGCTATTTTCGCTATGGCGGCGAATTACACAGAGGAAACCACGAGCCGATGATTACGGAGGACGTGTTTAATAAAGCTCAACGTGTTCTTGGGATAAAAGGTAAGCCGCAGCCAAGAACCCATCATTTCGCGTTTACTGGACTTATGCGGTGCGGAGAATGCGGATCGGCCATAACGGCAGAGGAAAAAACCAAGCATCAGAAAAATGGCAATGTACACAATTATACTTACTACCGTTGCACCAAAAAGAAAAATCCAAAGTGTTCCCAGAAAACTATAGAAGCAAAGATTTTGGACCAACAAATAACCGAAACTCTAGCGTCTATAGAGATTCCCGAAGAATTCGGTAAATGGGCATTGGAAGTATTAAGGGGTGCTAATCGAACGGAAGCCGATACCAGGAATACTATATTGGCAAACCAGCAAAAGGCCTACGAAGCTTCTTTGCAAAAAATAGACACCCTAATTGACATGCGGGCGGCAAGAGAAATTACAGAAGAAGAATTTGTTAAAAAGAAAGGTCAGCTTTTGGAAGAAAGCGGCAGATTACAAGAACTCCTAAAAGACACGGACAACAGGGTAAAAGACTGGCTTAGTTACGCCGAGCAATATTTCACCATTGCCGAAACCGCCCCGGCTAGGTTTGAGATCGGAGATTTGGACAAGAAAAGAGCGATAGTTATGAGTCTTGGTTCGAACCTCATCTTGAAGGATAGAAAATTCAGTCTAGATATAGCAAAACCGCTTCTCGCTATAAAGCAGGCCGCAGAAACGGCGAGGAGCATTAATGAAAGGTTAGAACCTCTGGAAAAGCTATATTCTTCAACGAATTTTGAGGAAATCTCCGACAGATTTCCCGTTCTGGGTGCTTAACGGGGATTGAACCCGTTCCTAGAATGCCACAGATTCTCGTGCTGCCATTACACCATAAGCACCATATATACATCACCTCTCAAACCACAATAAAGTATAGCATAAAATTAGCGACACTTCAAGGTCTCTCAAATAATCGTTAAATGTCTAAATTGCTGAATAAAAACAATTTAACAATGCGTCAATTTAACAATTTATTTCAACCCCGCGGCGCGGTCAAAGAGATCAATCTTTTTATTAAAAGAATCGTAAGCCAATCGCGCCTCGGCGACATATTGATCAATTTTTTCCATATCGGCAGTTATGTCCGGCGGAGTCGCCGCGCTGGTCAGCACAAAATCGCTGTAATACTTATTCATCTTTTGGAAAATCTGAGTCCGAAATTCGAAATAATCCAGCATCAAATTATTACCGCGCTGCAGCTCTTCGAGAGCAGAAATAGCCTGCGGGCGCAAAACCACTTCGTCGATTTTCTCGGCCTCCGCTGTTACGGCTTCAGTTTTCAAAACTAGATCCCCGATCAACCCCACAAGTTCATCATTTTTATTTTGAACGCCGCGCAAAATATTCAAAGCGCCGAGATAATCCCTCCTCTGCTCGTAACTTCCAAGTTCGGTGAGATTGGTGTCGGGCGTAGAAGCCAACTGTTTTAGGAGTCCAGCCACTTCATTTCGCTTCTGAATGAATCTAGTCGTCACTAGACCCACTCCTCCATCGGCTTTTTTTAAAAGTTCATTGATACCAAAAAGGGCTATAGAAACGAAAATAATAGCCGCGAATATTTTTTTCCACAATGAAAACATAATAGCTTAATTATACCATATCTTCTTTTGCTTCACTCCCACAAATTAAAATATCCCAAAGGGGATATTTTGATTTGTGCCGCGGGGGTGAATCGAACACCCTACGCCTGCCTCTTCCGAAGCAATTTGGACTATATCATCCTCCGATCCGCCAGTTAGCGGATTACCGGAGGCTAGGCGCTTCCTAATTCCACAATTGGAACCAGTACTCCCCGAAGGGATAGTCTCTACACCTTCCCCGCCATGGCGGGGCTTGGCTCGGGATTGTCTCGCTGTAGCGAGGGTTCCCAGATCGGA